>WNFF01000033.1_pt2 | contig 209862 bp, 196 predicted proteins | sample 5400441 | NCBI WGS metagenome assembly WNFF01 (sample SAMN13153345, study PRJNA577476) | soil metagenome | isolation source: 120 cm saprolite under Douglas fir tree site 2 hole 3 replicate 1 | place: USA:California | collected 2015-04-18 | reverse complement strand
GGACCGCACATGACGGAATTTTCACAGAGCGCAACGCCGGAGCATGGCGCACGAATGGCGCTCGAAGGTTGCTGTAGCGTGCTCTGGCGTAAGTGGCGCGCCCTACGGGACTCGAACCCGTGTTTCCGCCGTGAAAGGGCGATGTCCTAGACCGCTAGACGAAGGGCGCTTAAGGCGCGGGGACATATAAAGACGTTCGCGCGATGCGGCAAGGAAGCGCCGAGTGCCGCAAGGGCGCTCCGCTAGGATCGCCCATTGCCGGGCTTGACCTGGTTTGACCCGGCAATCCATCCATCCTTGTAAAGATCTTCGTACAAAGAAGATGGATGCGCGGGTCATAAGCGCGTTCACGCGCGTCCGTAGCCCGGCCTAAAGGGCGTTTACGCCCGTCTTCGCGGGCTATGGACGGGCGTGAACACCCTTGAGGACGCGCTTCTGCCCGCGCATGACGGGCTGGAGAAGCGTTACAATTTAGCGCCCAGATGTTGGCCTCCCCACGTGCGAAAGGCTCGCCTCACCACTTGCCGGTGTTGGGCATGGAAACCCACGGCTCCTTGGGCGGCAGCGGGGCGCCCTTCTGCAACAGCTCGATCGAGTGCTTGTCGGGCGAGCGCACGAACGCCATCACCCCGTCACGCGGCGGCCGGTTGATGGTGACGCCGGCCTTCATCAATTTTTCGCATAGCCCATAAATGTCGTCGACCTCGTAGGCAAGATGGCCGAAATAGCGCGCCTCGCCGCAGTCTTCGCTATCCCAATTGTAGGTGAGCTCGACGAGCGGGGCGTCGCGGCCGGTGCGCTTGCTCTCTTCCACCAGCTCTTCGTCCTCCGGCGCGGCCAGAAAAACGAGCGTGTAGCGGTTCTTCTCGTCGACCCGGCGGCGCGCCTCTTTGAGCCCGAGCTTGTTGCAGTAAAAGTCGAGCGCTTGATCGAGGTTGCGCACGCGCAACATGGTGTGCAGATATCTCATAATGTGACCTCTTGGCATCACCTGGAAACCGAACGGATGAAGCATACATGATCGCGCCGGACCTGGAGACCGCTATCGACGAACTGCAGGAGCTGGTGGAGGGCGCGCGCGTCATCGCCCCGTTCACCGGAGCCGGCATTTCCACCGAGTGCGGCATTCCCGATTTCCGCTCCCCCGGCGGGCTCTGGACGAAGAATAGGCCGATCCCGTTCGACGAGTTCCTCGCGAGCCAGGCGATGCGCGACGAAGCTTGGCGGCGGCGCTTTGCCATGGACGCACAGTTTTCCGCCGCCCGGCCCGGTCGCGGGCACCTTGCGCTCGCCAGTTTCTACCGCGCCGGCAAGGCGCCGGCCGTGATCACGCAGAACATCGACAACCTGCATCAAAGCTCCGGAATATCAGCAGAACACGTGATCGAACTGCACGGCAACAATAGCTATGCCTCATGCCTGACTTGCGGCAAGCGCTATGAATTGTCTTGGGTGCGTCGGCAGTTCACCGATGCGCGCGAGCGCGCGCCCGGTTGCACCGATTGCGGCGGGCACATCAAGACCGCGACGATTTCCTTCGGTCAGCCGATGCCGGAGCGCGAAATGCGCCGCGCCGAACAATTGACGCTTGACTGTGATCTTTTTCTTGCGGCCGGCTCTTCGCTGGTGGTGTGGCCGGCCGCCGGGTTCCCCTTGCTCGCCAAACGAAACGGCGCTCGTTTGGTGATTATCAATCGCGAAGCGACCGAATTCGATGAGATTGCCGACGTTGTCATACACCAAGACATCGGAACGGTGCTTTCTCCCTTCATCGTCCACTGATTCGGCATGGCGATCGAGATTTGCACAGGCATCCACCTCTTTTGGCGCGCAAATGCATTTTGGCCTTTCCCGTTTGCCGCCGAATGATATCTTCATGACGGCGAAGATTCGAAGCGCAGACAAGAAGCGCCTGGACTGAGCGGCGGCGTTGGGGCGTCATGGCGTCGGACGGAATTGGACCGAAAGGGCCGGGCGGCGCTTTGACGAGCGGCCGCGGCATCGGTGCCGAGATCGGCGACGAGGCCGCGAGCGTCATCGAGCTCACCGGCGCCATCAAGTGGTTCGATGTCTCCAAGGGCTACGGTTTCATCGTTCCCGACAACGGGATGCCCGACATTCTCCTGCACGTGACCTGCCTGCGGCGCGACGGCTTCCAGGTCGCCTACGAAGGCGCGCGCGTCGTGGTCGAAGTGCTGCAGCGCCCGCGCGGCTTGCAAGCATTCCGCGTCGTCTCCATGGATGAATCGACGGCAGTGCATCCGGCGCAGATGCCGCCGCCGCGCACCCACGTGACCGTGACCCCGACCAGCGGACTGGAGCGGGCGCAGGTCAAATGGTTCAATCGGCTGCGCGGGTTCGGCTTCCTGACCCGCGGCGAGGGTACGCCCGACATTTTCGTGCATATGGAGACGTTGCGCCGGTTCGGCCTGGCCGAATTGCGGCCGGGCCAGTATGTGCTGGTGCGCTTTGGACCCGGGCCGAAAGGATTGATGGCGGCCGAGGTGCACCCCGAAGGCGCCCCACGCGGTCCGGCCTCGCACTGACGCCGGCGAAGACCCGCTGCCATGCGGGCGGCGCCTGCGGCCGACCCGCCCAAAGCGCGTTCTCGGCGGCGGCCTGCCCCGATCTGCAAGATCTCGAGTCTCTCTGCTATTATCGACGCGTCAATCGAGGCTTTGTCATGCGCCGTTGCCTGCTTGTTCTCCTCGCCGCGCTGTCGGTCCTGATCCCGCCGTGTGCGGGCGTCGCCGGACGCCTCGCGGCGGCCGAACTGCAGCCGCTCGAGATCGCGAGCAAGAACGGCGTGCACGTCTTCGCAGTCGAGATGGCCTCGACGCCGGAGGAGCAGGCGAAAGGGCTCATGTTTCGCCGCCAACTGCCGGAAGGGCAGGGCATGCTATTCGATTTCCACAAGGAACAGCCGACCAGCTTCTGGATGAAGAACACTTACATCCCGCTCGACATGATCTTCATTCGCGGCGACGGGCGCATCCTGCGCATCGCCGAGAACACGGTGCCGCTCTCCGAAACGCTCGTCCCTTCCGGCGGGCCGGTGCGCGCGGTGCTCGAAGTGATCGGCGGCACCGCCAAGAAGCTCGGCATCGCACCGGGCGATCGGGTGGGGCATGCGATCTTTGGCGGCGACCGGTAGCTCCGTTGCGGTAGCCGGCGCGGCTTGCTGGCGCAAACCGAACCGTGTATCGAGGCCCGACGCGACGGCGCCGGGGCATAGCGCAGCCTGGTAGCGCGGGAGTTTTGGGTACTCCAGGTCGCAGGTTCAAATCCTGCTGCCCCGACCATGTATTCGAGGCGCGAGCAAGCGACAGGCCATGATGGCACGCATCTACAAGCCCGCGAGGACCGCGATGCAGTCCGGCGCGGCCAAGACCAAGGAATGGGTGCTCGAGTACGAGCCGGAACAGCCGCGTCAAATCGAGCCGCTGATGGGCTGGACAAGCTCGGGCGACATGCGTCAGCAGGTGCAGCTACGCTTCGAGAGTCCCGAGGAAGCGATCGCCTATTGCGAGCGCCACGGCATTGCCTACCAACTCTTCAAACCCAAGCCGGTGGAGCGGCGCGGCATCTCCTACGCCGACAATTTTGCTGTCAACCGGCGCGATCCCTGGACGCACTGATCGCAGGTGGCAGTGGTCACTGATTGCTGATTACCGATTTCTGGACGGCGTGGCTCGCCGCCCACAGCGCGATGCTCGCCAGCGCCGCGATCAGCGCGATCATCACAAAGAAGCTCGCCTTCGCCATGCTGCTCCAGAAGCCGCCGAGGAATCCTGCGAGAATGTCGGCGGGCAACGTCGTGGCAAACCAGACGCCCATCATGATGGAGGTCGTGCCGGCGGGAGCGAGTCTCGAGATCAACGCCAGCCCGACCGGCGCGAGGTGAAGCTCGCCGATGGTCGCAAGGGCGAAGTAGCCCACAAGCCAGAGCGCGCTCGCCTTGCCGGCCGCGCTCGAAGCCGCGGCTGCCATCACGAGATTGGCGAGCGCGACGCACAGGCAGCCGAAGGCCATCTTGCTGATCGGGAACGGCTCGGTGCCGAGCCGGGCCTGGCGTGCCCACAGCCGTACGATCAGCGGTGTGAACACGAAGATCATGAGCGGATTGAGCGCGAGGAACCAGGGTGATGGAAACTCGCCGCGCCAAAACCCGAGATCGACCGACCGGTCGGTGAGATCTTCGGCCCAGAGCAGGATGGTGTTGCCTTGCTGATCGTAGGCGGCCCAGAACAGCGTCACCAGCGCGCAGGTGCCGATGAGCGCGCGCACGGCGCGGCGCTCACCGGCCGCGAGCGGTTTGCGCTCGCGCGCGACGGCGCTCCCGCGCGATCGTGCGTCCGCCGGCAGTGTCCTCCGGCCGCAGAGATAGATGGCGAGACTCACGAGCATCCCCACGCCGGCGGCGGCAAAGCCGTAATGCCAGCCGTATTGGACGGCGAGCGTGCCGCAAACCAGCGGGGCCAGAAACGCCCCGACATTGATGCCGAGATAGAAGATCGAGTAGGCGCGGTCGCGCCGATCGTCTCCGGGGCCATAGAGCGCGCCCACCTGGGTCGAGATATTCGGCTTGAACGCGCCGATGCCGACAATCAGCATCAACAGCGCGAGGAGAAACAGCGCTTCGAACGCCATCATGAAATGGCCGATCGCCATGAATACGCCGCCGATCACCACGGTGCGGTGCTGCCCCAACAAACGGTCGGCGACGAGGCCGCCCAGAATCGGCGTGAAATAGGCAAGCCCGGTGTAGAAGCCGAAAAGCTGCGAGGCGAGCGGCTGTGCCTCGAGCCGTCCGAACAGGAATTCGAGCGCTGCTTTGACTGCGTCGAGGCCGAGCACCGTCTCGACCCGGCCGGGGTCGAGCAGATATTTCGTCATGTAAAGGACGACCAGCGCGGCATTGCCGAAATAGGAAAAGCGCTCCCAGGCTTCGGTCGCAAACAGAACTGCCAGCCCGCGTGGATGGCCGAGAATATCGCGGCCGCCAGAGGGTGTTGTCGCCGCCGCGCGCTCGGCCTGCGCGATCATGCGGCGCCCCCCGGCAAGCGTGCGTAGATGTCGCCGGAATTGGCGCTTTGCGGCAGGCTGCGAAGCCAGCCCGTGATCTCCTCAGCGCTCACCCAGTCACGATGGACGAGGATATGGCTCTCACCGAGCGCCGCGTTGTAACGCGCATAGCCGAGCTCAGCGCAACGCTCGACGCAAGCCTCCGCCACGCCGCGTTGGATGGTGGTGAATTCGAACGATAGGGTCGGTGACGGGCGCGTGAGCCCAGCCAGCGCCTCGGATTCGGAACCCTCCACATCGATCTTGATGAAGGCGGCAGCTCCATGACGCGCAGCGAGCATATCGAGCGTGATGACCGGCACGTCGATGGTTCTGGTCCATGTTTGTTCTTCCCAGCCCGGCGCGCCATCGGCCGCCTTGCGGAACGCGTCCGAGGCGGTCGAGACCGTTGGGTTGTCGACGTTGAGGTGGAACTTGGCCATTCCCGCGCCGCGGCCGATCGCGACCGGCTCGATCGCCACCGCGCGATCGCGGCCGTAAAGGAGTTTCAGCGTCTTGACCAGCGCAGGCTGCGGCTCGACCGCGACGACGCGCGCGCCCAGGCGGCGCAGGACGGCGATGCGGTCGCCCACGTGCGCGCCGATGTCGAAGGCGAGGTCGCCCGCCGCCACGAACGAGCCGTAGAGACGGTCCATGGCCGCGCGGCGCTCGCCGTTGCCGTAATAAATCCGCAACGAACGTGCGACGCCCCGGATGGTCCGCCAGGAGTCGTACCAAGACTCGTACCAAGCCGCATGCATGGTCGCTCTATGACGCAGACTGCGACATCTCGATCGCGGGTAGCTTGAGCGCGCGCAATTCGGGCGGCGGCAGTGTCTCTTCCGGCAATCGCTCGAGCCCGAGCGCGATCAGCGCGCGCCCGAGCGCGGGAGCGGCGGTCACCACCGCGAGCGGAATCGAAAGTAGCGGGCCGGCCGCGATCAGCAAAGCATAGGGAATGGCTGAGGGCGCCGCGACCGCGAGCAGCAACACGGGCGCGACCCCGATCAAGGTCTGAGCCCAGAACTGCCGGCAGGCGAGCGACCACGGCACCTCGTGATCGTGACGCGCCTGCGCGCCCCAGTCGACGGTGCGGCCGCATGCAAGATGCGCGAGAAACAGCGTGTGGCTCGCCCACATGATCGGAGCGACCAGCACGGCGAAGACGATCGTAATCATGAAACTCGCGCTGAACCGTGCTCCCCCGCCGAACAGATGCCGCAGCTTCGCGCGCGTCAGCACGTCGATGACGGTGGCGATATTGGGCGCAAACCACATCGCCAGCACGAGCACGAGAATGGCAATGCCCGCATCCCAGCGCATGAAGTCGGCCGGTGTCGGCGCCAGCGCCACCGCCGCGCTGCCGATGAGCAACAGCCCGATCCAGGCCGGAGAGCCGAGGAACATCAGGATGGCGAAGGCGAGCTGATAGCGCGACACGGGCGGCAAGCCGGGCATGCGCAAGAAGTGCCAATACTGCATGTTGCCCTGGCACCAGCGCAGGTCGCGACGGATGAATTCCACCAGCGTCGGCGGATTCTGCTCGAAGCTCGAACCTTCCCCCGCCAGCACACGCACCCCGTATCCCGCGCGCCGCATCAGCACCGCCTCGATCTGGTCGTGGCTGAGCACGTGGCCTTTGACCAGCGCGCCTTCCGCAAGCACCGGCAGCTGACAATGCGCCACCAATGGAGCGATACGCACGATGGCATTGTGGCCCCAGTACGGCCCGCAATCGCCTTGCCACCAGGCGCTGCCGATGGTGTAGGAGCGCATGCTCAGCCGCATCCCGAACTGGAAGATGCGGGCAAAGGCGCTGGCCGAAGGCATGCCGATCACCAGGCTTTGCACGATGCCGAGCCGCGGATCGATCTGCATGATGCGCACGAGCTTGAGCACGAGGTCGACGGTCATCATGCTGTCGGCGTCGAGCATGATTGCGAAGTCGTGATCCTTGCCCCAGCGCTCACAAAAGTCGCGGATATTGCCGGCCTTGAACCCGATATTTTCCTCGCGCCGGCGGTAGGTGAGCGCGACCCGCCCGCGCCATGCCGCCGCCAGCGCCGCAAAGCGCGCGTCCTCGGCGGCGGCGATGTCAGCCTCGCTGGTGTCGCTGAGCACATAGACGTGGAAGCGCTCGCCGACGCCACGCGCGGCGAGGCCTTCCATCATAGGCTCGAGCATGCGCACGACCCGTTCGGGCGGCTCGTTGCGGATGCACAGCAGGACCGCGGTCGATGCCGTGATCGGCTCGTCGCCGCGCACGCGGTCGGCAACCGGCATGACCGCCGCCACCGGGTCGCGCGCAAAGCGCATGATCAGTAGCCCGATGGTCGCGTTCCAGACGCCGATCACGTACCAGGGCAAGGTCAGGGCGAAGAGCACGACCAAAACGAGATCGACGGCGCTGAACCCGCCGGGTGAGAGCGCGATCACGGCGAGCCAGATCAGGCCGGCCATCGTCACTCCGACGCCGAGGAACAAGAGCATCGGGCGCCACGCGGGCAGGGCGACGGGCGCGGCGACCCCGACCTCGTCGCGGGGAGAACGTTCGAGCATGAAAGGGCTTTGGTGTCTTTTCGGGGGTTTGAGGATATAGCGGTGGGCGTCCAAGTCCAATGCGGCGGAGGCCTTACGCGTGCTACTCTTTAACCTGTACCGGATGCCGGCTCGCGCTAGGGGCATTGTCCGGGGGGAATGACAACCAAGACTATGGCGAAGATACAGGGCAAGGCCCTCTGGTATGTCGGCCCCGGCCGCGCCGAGCTGCAGGAGGAGGCGATCGCCGCGCCCGAGCCCGGCGAGGTGCTGGTGCGCGCGCTGTTTGGCGCCATCAGTCGCGGCACGGAGCGGCTCGTCCATGCCGGACGGGTGCCGGAGAGCCAGTACGATCGCATGCGCGCGCCCTTTATGGGCGGCACGTTTCCCTTCCCGGTGAAATACGGCTACGCGACCGTCGGGCGGGTCGAGGCTGGGGCTGCTGAATTGCGCCAACGCATCGTTTTCAGCCTGCATCCTCACCAGAGCCTGTTCACGCTTTCGGCGCAAGCGGTGCTTCCCGTTCCGGAGGATGTGCCGGCGCCGCGCGCCGTGCTCGCCGCCAATATGGAGACCGCCCTCAACGCGGTGTGGGACGGCGCGCCTGGCCCGGCCGACCGCATCGCGGTCGTGGGCGGGGGGCTCGTCGGCCTTTTGGTTGCGTATTTGTGCGCGCGCTTGCCGGGGGCGGAGGTGACGGTGGTCGATATCGCCGCCACGCGCGCCAAACTCGCGCATGCGGTCGGCGCTCGCTTCGCCACGCCAGATGGCGCGCCGAGCGATTGCGATGTCGTCTTCCACGCGAGCGGCACGGCCGGTGGTCTCGCCACCGCGCTGCGGCTCGCGGGCGAGGAGGCTCCCATCGTCGAGCTGAGTTGGTATGGAAGCGGGGACGTGGCGGCGCCGCTAGGGGAAGCGTTCCACAGTCGGCGGCTGCGGCTGATATCGAGCCAGGTCGGCGCCGTCGCGCCGTCACATCGTTCGCGTTGGACGCATCAGCGGCGCCTCGCGGCGGCGCTTGCGCTCCTCAACGAGCCGGCGCTCGATGCGCTCCTGGCGCCCGCCATGGCGTTCGACGAGCTGCCGGCGAAATTGCCCGCGGTTTTCGGCTCCGAATCGAACGTGATCTGCCCGCTGATCCGCTACCCGGCTGCCGATGAAACGCACTGACGAAGAGGAATTTCCGTGTACGCGGTTGAAGTCTCCGACCAGATCATGATCGCCCACTCCTTCCGGGGCGAAGTTTTCGGACCGGCCCAGAAGGTGCATGGTGCGACGTTTGTCATTCGCGTGGCATTTCTCGCCGACGAACTCGACGCCCATGGCATCGTCGTCGACATCGCCCGTGCCCACGACGTGCTCAAGGAAGCGCTCGCCCCGCTCAACTATCGCAACCTCGACGAGCTGCCGCAGTTCAAGGGCACCAACACGACCACCGAATTCTTGACCAGGCATCTGTTCGAGCACCTCGCGGGTGCGGCGCGCGCGGGCAAGCTCGGCCGCGACGGCCGCGAGCTCAAATCGATCCGCGTGACCGTTGCGGAATCTCCGCTTGCGCGCGCCTGGTACGAGGCGCCGTTGTGGTGAGGAAGGCCGCCTTCGCTGTGCCGGGCGACCTTGCGGCCCCGACCGGGGGCTATGCCTACGACCGCCGCATCATCGCGGAGCTTTCGCTGCGCGATTGGCGCATCGAGGTCGTCGACCTTGGCGACGGATTTCCGTATCCCGCCGCCGATACCCGCGCCGCGGCCTGCGTACGACTTGCGGCGCTGCCGCCTGGTCATCCGGTCGTGATCGACGGCCTCGCCTTCGGGGTACTCGCGGAGGCCGCCGCGGCGCTGCGTGCGAGCCATCCATTGGTCGCGCTGGTGCATCATCCGCTCGCGCTCGAATCGGGCTTGAGCGCCGCTGATGCGGCCTCCTTGCGCGCGCGCGAACGTTCGGCGCTGGCCTGCGCGCGGCACGTGATCGCGACCAGCGCGGCGGTCGCGCGGCTCCTGGTCGACGACTACGGCGTCGCGGCGGGCCGCGTGAGCGTCGTGGAGCCGGGAACGGATCGCGTTTCGCCACCGCCGCGCAAGCGCGAAGGTGAGGTCAAGCTGCTCGCGGTCGGGTCGGTGATCCCGCGCAAGGGCTACGACGTGCTGGTCGCCGCGCTCGCCCGGCTCCGGCAGCTGCCGTGGCGCCTCATCATCGCCGGCGATTACGGGCGCAGCCCGCAAACGTCTCGGCGCCTCAGGGCCGAGATCGCGCGGCTCGGGCTTGCCGACCGCATCATCCTGCTCGGCGCCGTGACCCCCGGAGAGCTGTCGCCACTCTACGCATCCACCGATCTGTTCGTGCTGCCGTCGCGCTTCGAAGGCTACGGCATGGCCTATACCGAGGCCATCGCCCACGGCGTGCCTGTGATCGGCACGACCGCGGGCGCGGTTCCGCAGACGGTACCAGCCGACGCCGGCGTGCTCGTGGCGCCCGACGATGTGGAGGCGCTTACGGCGACATTGCAGCGCCTCATTGCGAATCCGAACGAGCGCGAGCGCCTCGCCGCCGGCGCCCGCGCCGCCAAGTTTCCATCCTGGAGCGAGCAGGCTGTACTCTTTGCCCGCGTGCTGGAAAGCCTTGCATGAAGGGCTTCTCCGCGGAGTGGCTGGCAATGCGCGAGCCCTACGATCTCGCCGCGCGCAACGCGCTCGTGCGCGACGCGGTCGCCAACGCGTTCCTTGGGCAGGCAGCGATCTCGGTCGTCGATCTAGCCTGTGGCGCCGGCGCCATGCTGCGAGCGCTTGGACCCCATCTTCCGCCGCGCCAAAGCTGGCGGTTGGTCGACAATAGTCTCAGCCTTCTGGCGCGGGCGTTCACGCCCGGACATTTGCCGCACGTGACCGTCACGACCACGCCGATCGATCTCGCGCGCGACCTCGAACTCGCCCTCGACGGCCCGCTCGATCTCGTCACTACATCGGCGCTTCTCGATCTCGTTTCGCCCGAATGGCTCGATCGACTCGTTGTCGAAGTGGCGGCGCGGCGGCTGCCATTCTATGCGGCGCTGACTTATGACGGCCGCTCGGTCGCGGCACCGCCGGCGCGCTTGGACGTCGAGCTCCTGGTTGGCTTCAACCTCCACCAGCGCACCGACAAGGGCTTCGGTCCGGCACTCGGGCCGCGCGCGGCGGTGCGGACCGCCGAGCGGTTCGAGCATTTCGGATACGCCCTCGTGCAAGGCCGTTCGGATTGGGTGTTCGGGACCGACGATCGGGCCATTCAGGACGCCCTCTTTGCCGGCTGGGCCGAGGTAGGGCCGCTGACCACGGGCCTGTCGGCCGACGACATCGCGCAATGGCTTGCCCAGCGTCGCGCCTATCTGGCTGCGGGCCGTTCGAGCTTGCGCGTCGGTCACGTCGACATCTTTGTCCGCCCAATCGGCAGCCGTTGAGCGCTGAGATCGCAGTCGAGCAGCACGTCACTGCCGAGACTGTGGGCGCGCATGGGCGCGCGCACCGCCTCGTCGACACGCGCGATCGGCGGCAGCGTGAGACTCGATCGTCCGCCGCCCATGATGATTGGCGCGACCAGAATATGCAGGCGGTCGAGACAACGGGCAGCGAGGAACCGCGAAACCGTATCGGCCCCGCCCTCGATCAGGATGCGGCGGAAACCGCGCGCGAAGAGCGCGGCAACGATGGCGGTGGGGGCGAGTTGGCCCTCGTTCGCAGCAACAGGCACGATTTCGACGCCGGCGGGAAGCTTGCCGGGCGCGCCGGCAGCGGTGACCACGAGCCTGCGCACACCGTCGGCCGCCAGCACGCGCGCGCTCGACGGCAGCCGCCCATTCGGATCCACGACGATGCGCGCCGGGTTCGGGCCCTCGACGCGCCGCACGGTCAGTTGTGGATCGTCTGCGATGGCCGTGCCTACGCCGATCACGACTGCGTCGACCAGCGCCCGCAAGCGGTGCAGATGGGCGAGGCCAGCCTCGCTGTTGATGTAGTGAGAGTGTCCGGTGGGCGTGGCGACGCGGGCGTCGATCGACTGGCCGCATTGGCCGACCAAAACGAGATCGTCGATGGCGCCCTTGCGCAGCGGCCCGAAAATGTCCTCCCAGGGCTGCGGCAAGGAACCATCGCCGGCGCGGAACGTTTTCGGTACCGGCGCCCAAGATAATGCGGCATCGGAGCCGTTTTCACGGCCGCCGGGATCACTCCGGCTGGGCCTAGCAGGGCGGCCATGCGCCATTGTCAAATACCTGCTTTCGGAGCCTGTTGCATCGTGCCATGATATTTCGCGGGAAGGTGACTGCAAACGCGCGCAACCAAAAAGACGCCCCAACGGAATAAAATGCGCCGGGCCGCGTTCTTCTCGGGTCGGTGGGGTTTTGCGGTCGGCGCGACCCAAAGACGTGTGTGTATAAAATGGCTGGGAGTGGAACGTCGGGTTTGTTTGGCACGCCTAAGCAAGTCGCAGTAGAGCGTGGTCTTGCCGAATTTAGGTCCGGGCGGCCGGTCATCGCAACGTCGGCCGGAGAACGGGTCGTGGCCTTGCCGGTCGACGGCATGAGCGACCAGCGGCTTGCCGCTTTTCGGCTGTTGTGCGCGCCGGGGCGGCCGCATCTTCTCGTGACCGCGCGCCGTGCTCGCGCGCTCGGGCTCGATGCCGCCGGCCCCACGGGTTTGGCGATCGGGGATCTCCACGACGCGGCGACGATTTTCTCGCTTGCCGCGCGAGCGCAAGTCGCCCGCCATCTCGAGGCCGTTGCCGTCGGCGAAACGGCGCCGGCGGCCATCGAGCTTGCCAAGCTCGCCCAGCTGCTGCCGGCGCTGCTCGTCGCCGACGCCAGCACGGCGGCCGTCGATGCAAACGAGCCGCCGTTGGTGGAGGTGGCCGCCGAGGCAGTGGCGCAATTTCAGCGGACAGCGATCGCATCGCTTGCCGTCGTGGCCGAAACGGCGATTCCGCTCAATGGCGGAATCCCAGCCCGGTTCGTGGTCTTTCGCGACGCGGTCGGCGGCACGCCGATCGCCGTCATCATCGGGCAGCCGGATCTGGCCCAGCCGGTTTCGGTGCGCTTGCACTCGGCCTGCCTGACGGGAGATGTGTTCGGCTCGCGGCGGTGCGATTGCGGCGATCAGCTTCGCTTGGCGTTGCCGCAGCTCGAGCAGCACGGCGGCGGGATCATTCTCTATTTGGAGCAGGAAGGCCGCGGGCTGGGTCTCGCCAACAAGATCCGCGCCTATCAGCTGCAAGAAGCCGGTCTCGATACCGTCGACGCCAATACCGTCTTGGGTTTCGACGACGACGAACGCGATTACGGCATCGCGGTGCGGATGCTGCAATTGCTCGGCTGCACGCGGGTGCGGCTGCTGACGAACAATCCGGCGAAGCTCGACGGCCTCTCCAATGCCGGCATCGACGTATCGGGACGCGTGCCTTTGCAAGGGCCGATCAATTCCGACAACCGACGTTATCTCACCGCCAAGGCGACGCGCGCCGGACACAAGCTCGATCACATCCTCGGCGCGCTCGCCGAGCCTGGGGAGGGCTCGCGCGAGTCCTGACCCGCAGGCGCCGGGGTCGCGATCTGCTCGTAGCGGGCGAGCACGGCGGCGACGGTCCCGGCAAGCGTTGCGAGCACGCACCAATAGGCATAGCGGAAGTCGGCCGCCACGCCGAGCACGAAGAACGTCATGACATAGACGACGGCGCAGGTCGTCACGCCGACGGCGAAGGCGCCCGCGGGCGTCGATCGCGTCCGCCAGGCGCAAGCACCAACCGCGACGGCAAGGATGAGCCAAAGTAGGGGCCGAAATAGCAAAGTGGGCTGCAGCTCCTCGTGGAGCGCAACAAGCGGCGTGAAATATGGACTGTGGCCGTAGGCCGAGGCCGGATCGAGCCAATCCCACACTGGCAGCACGAGGTTCGAGCGGCCGAGGAATTGCCACATGAAGGTCGCGCGGTGGCTGAGATAGGCGAGGGGGTGCGCCGCGAGCGCATGCCGCCATGCCTCGGCCAGCCGCGGCGTGCCGAAGATCACGTCGTCGGGGCGCTCCAGCCGCCGCATCACGAACGCGCAGGGCTCGACGTTCCAATAGGAGTCCCAGCGGACCGGGTCGTAGCACTTGCTGATCAGCAGCGCCGTCTGATCGCCGCTCCATGAGACCGGGAACTGATTGCCCCCGCTGAAGTGGGTGATGCCGCCGAGATCGAAGACCGCGATCGAGTGCAACGGATTCTGCCGCTGCGCGTCGAGAATGCCGTAATAGACGAGCGGGACGAGCGCGTAGAACGCAACGAGCGCGGGCAGGAAGAGGACCGCCGTTCGCTTCAAATCGAAGCGCATGGGCCAAATGACATAGGCGGCAAGAAACGGCGCCGCGACCACGGCATTGGGCCGCAGCAGCACGCCGAGCGCGATCAGCAGCAGCGCCAAGGCTTGAAGCGCCAAGGCTTGAACGGGCGCGCGCAAGCGCGCGGGTCGATCGGCCGCCGCGAAGGCGAGGACCGCCGCGGCGAGCCAAGTGACTGCGAACAGGACGTCGCGCCAGATCATCCCGACGAAAAAGAAAGCCGGCGGCGTGAACGCCAGCAGCACCGTCGCAAGCCCGAGTCCGACCGAGCGCCGCGCCGCAACGAGCGCGAGCGTGCCGAAGGCGAACCAATACAGCGTGGCCGTGAGCAGGAACATGCTCGACGCGCCGGGCGCGATCGGATCGACGAGCCGCCAGAGCAGCACCATCGCGGGTGATTGCCAATCGCCGAAGTGCCAGGCCATGGCGTCGGCATAGACATAGCGGGCATCGACGGTGCTGTAGCCGGGATAGAAGACCAGCACGGTCAGGGCATAGGCGGCCGCCAGCGTGAGAAGGACAAGTAGCGACGCCCGCTGCCGCGAGGGAGCCTTGGGTGCGATCGCTTCGCGATGCTCAACGGCAGCCATCAACCATGATCCAAGCAGGCTCGCAGCCGGGCCTATCCTTGGGATCATAGCGTAGACCAGCGCTGCCTCGGACAGACGCGGGCCCAAGGGCAAAATTTTGCGCTGGCGCGGGATCGGCGGGCGGGCCGATCTCGGTTTACTCAGGACCTGGTTACTCAGGACCTGGGTTTACTCAGAAGGGATGGGCCCAGTATTCGACCGGGAGGCTTCTGCCCTGCTTGACCATGATCTCGTGCGGCGAGACCGGCGCCGGCGTCTCGGTGGTCTGCACGGGGCCTGCAAGTTTCGACCTGGCGAACGTGGCGATCGACCAGACGGCGGTCGTCGCAACGATGACGGCTACTACGGCGAAAATGATGATCTTGCGCATCTCGTCTCACCCTTTTTCAGCGTGGCAAGCTGATGCTTGCTTTGGCATACGATCGGCAGTTCCGAGGGTGAAGGGCCTCACACAAGCCGATTTTTTGTCATCTCGGGAACCGCGGCGGGCGTCATGGGGCGGTTGACGCGCGTGCTATGCGCTTGGTTAGGGTCGTGACGGCGGCCTCAGGGCGCGTCGCCCGAAGCACGGCGGCGCAAGGCTTTGCGAATCGCCAAAGCGAGGTGGCGTCCCCGGCAGGACTCGAACCTGCGACCTGCGGATTAGAAATCCGCTGCTGCTATCCAGCTGAGCTACGGGGACGCGACCGCAAGCTTTTACCCCAAGATCGCCTTCATCTGCCAGCGCCGCAACGGGCGGCGCCGACGGGATCGCCCGCGGATCGGCGGCATGGGGCGAACGCCGGCGATGCACGCACTTTTTTCCTTCCGCTCTTTCCGCTCGGTGCGGAACTGGCGTAATTTCGCATCGCCACGAGGGCAAGCATCCACGCGAGAAAGGCTCGCGCCGTGGCGTGACGCAACTCGCGCGCGCCGGTGCCGCCGCTCGGGAGGGAAAGCGATGATCGAGGTGCGCAGGCTCGGCCATGCCACGCTGACCACCCCCGATCTCGATCGGCAGGTTGCATACTACACCGCCGTCGTCGGCCTGACCCTGGTCGAGCGCGACGCCAAGCGCGCCTTTCTCGCAAGCAAGCAAGGGCTGGAGGCGATCGCGCTCGAGGGCGGCCCACCCAACGCGCTGTCTCGGCTCGCCTTCCAGGTTGCGCCGGGAAGCGATCTGGCCGAGCTTGCGCGCGAACTCGCACGACACGGAATCAAGAGCGAGCGGCGGAGCTGCATTTCTCCGGGAGTCGCCGAGGCTATCGTGTTCAAGGATCCGAAGGACACGCTGATCGAAATTTTCTCCGAATATGTTTTCGCCAAGGAGGACTTGAGCCAGCTCGGCATCATGCCGCTCAAGCTCGGCCACGTGGCTTATCGCGTCAACGACGTGCAGCAGGTGGTGAAGTTCTACACCGACGTGCTCGGCTTTCGGGTGTCGGACTGGCGCGATGAGACCTTCGCGTTTCTGCGCTGCGGGCCCGATCACCACACCGTCAATTTCGTGGTCGACGAGATTCCGCAGCTCCATCACATCGCGTTCGAGGTGAAGGACTGGGCGGAGATCCAAAGAGCCTGCGAATGGCTTGCCAAGAACAACATTCATCTGGTCTGGGGGCCCGGCCGCCACATCATCGGCCACAACATCGCGATCTACCACCGCAACGCGGATAAGGTTCGGGTCGAGTTCTTCTGCGAGATGGACCTCATGAAGGACGAGGCGCTCGGCTATTTCGACCCGCGGCCCTGGCACCAGGATCGGCCGCAGCGGCCGAAGGTGTGGGGGCCGGATACGCTGCGCAATTACTGGGGCTTTGGCTCGGAACGGATCATCCGCGGCTACCAGACGGTGGAGTAGGACATGGCCGGGTGCGCCTGATGAAGATGATAAAGGTCAGGTGCTTAGGCACGTCGTGCGGGCTTTGCGCGCGCCCGCCGGTGCGGCGACGCGCGGCGTGGCTCGGCCACGACCTCGACATGTTTTGGCGTTGATCTTGCCGCCCCCGTCCGGCTTCCCCACCCCGACGGGAATGGAGGTCCCCCCATGCGCGCGTTCGTTCGCGCTGCCTTTGCAGCCGCGCTCGTCCTGCTGTGGTCCGTCCCCGCCATCGCCGACAAATCGTTCAAACGCGCCGATCTCGCCGACGCGGCGATCAAACTCGAAGCCCAGATCAAGGCCGAATCGGGGGAGGTGACGAAACCCATTGCCGCGCTGCGGCGCGAGGTCGACGCCGCCTTCCAGCGCGGCGACGACCGCGGTGGCGTGCGGATCCTCGGGCAGATCGTCGCGGTCGCGCCCGACCGTAGCGTAACGTGGCTGCGGCTCGCCAGAAACTTGCGGCAGCTCCAGCCCAGCGATTACCGCGAGAAGACGCTGCTGCTCGAGCGCGCCGCCGCCGCCGCCTACATCGCCTATCAGCGCTCCGGCAATTCCACCGAAGAGGCCGAGAGCCTGGTCGTGATCGCGCGCACCTATGCCGACCGCCAGCTCTGGCGTCCGGCCCTCGATACGTTGCGCATTTCGCTCGAGCTGAGCGAGGTCGCCCAAGTGCGGCAGCAATACGAGCGCCTGCGTGAGGAGCACGGCTTCCGGTTGCTCGACTACACGATCGATTCGGATGCCGCCTCGCCGCGCGTCTGCTTCCAATTCTCCGAGGACCTGCCGAGCAAGCGCGCCGACTTCTCGCCGTTCGTCGCCGTCGGCGGCCAGGACAAGCCCGCACTCTCGGTGCAGGAGCGGCAGCTCTGCGTCGAGGGCCTCAAGCACGGGGATCGTTACGCCATCACGCTGCGCGCCGGCATTCCCTCGCAGGTGAGGGAGACGCTGTCGAAATCCGCGGACTTCAACATCTATGTGCGCGATCGCAAGCCGCAGGCGCGCTTCGCCGGCAAGGCTTACGTGCTGCCGCGGACCGGGCAGCGTGGCATTCCGGTGGTGAGCGTCAATACCGCGGCGGTGGCGCTCGAAATCTACCGCATCGGCGACCGCAACCTGCTTGAGACGGTGGTGGGGCGAGATTTCCAGCGCAATCTCGACCGCTATGACCTCAACCGCCTCACCGAAACGCGCGGCTCCCAGGTTTGGAAAGGCGAGATGGCGGTCGAGCAGGTGCTCAACACCGATGTCACCACCGCCTTTCCTGTTGGAGAAGCCGTCGGCGCGCTGTCGCCGGGCGTCTATGTCATGGTGGCGCAGGTCACCGGCGCGCCCCAGGATGACGTCGATTCTCTTGCGACCCAGTGGTTCATTGTCTCCGACCTTGGTCTGACCGCGTTTTCCGGCAACGACGGCATCCACGCCTTCGTGCATTCGCTTGATACCACTCAGCCCAAGGGCGCGACCGAGGTGCGGCTGCTCTCGCGCGGCAATGAAGTCCTTGCGGACAAACGCACCGACGATACCGGCCACGTGCAGTTCGAAGCCAATCTGGCGCGCGGCGAGGGCGCGCTCGCGCCGGCCATGCTGATCGCGAGCGACAGCGGCGGCGATTACGCCTTCTTGAATTTGAAAACGCCGGGCTTCGATCTGACCGACCGTGGCGTCTCCGGCCGCACGGTCCCGGCCGGTCTCGATGCTTTCATCTACACCGAGCGCGGGGTCTACCGCTCGGGAGAGACCGTGCAGGTGACCGCGCTCGTGCGCGACGGCCAGGGCATGGCCGCGCTCGACGTGCCGCTCACGCTCGTGGTCGAGCGTCCGGACGGCGTCGAATACCGCCGCGTCGTCGTGCCCGATCAGGGTCTGGGCGGGCGCGCGCTCTCGGTTGCGCTGGTGCCATCGGCCCCGACCGGCACATGGCGCGTGCGCGCCTTTGCCGACCCGAAGCGCCCGCCGGTCGGCGAGGCGACCTTCCTGGTCGAGGACTACGTGCCGGACCGGATCGAATTCGACCTCGCCTCCAAGGCCAAGGGCGTCTCCAAGACGAGCGCGGCCGAGATTACCGTCGACGGGCGTTTTCTCTATGGCGCGCCGGCAGCCAAGCTCGAGCTCGAAGGCGAGGTCATCGTGTCGCCGGCGAGCGAGCGGCCGGGCTTTGCTCGCTACCAGTTCGGGCTCGCCGACGAGGACGTCGAGACCACGCGCCAGCCGCTCGAAAACCTGCCTGCGACCGACCCCAACGGCAAGGCGAACTTTGTGGTGAAGCTCGAGAAGCAGCCGGAGACGACGCGCCCGCTCGAGGCGCAAGTCGTCGTGCGAATGGCGGAGCCCGGCGGGCGCGCGGTCGAGCGCGAGCTGACGCTGCCGGTGACTGCGGGCGGGCCGATGATCGGCGTGAAGCCGCTGTTCTCCGGCCGCTCGCTCGGTGAGGGCGAAAACGCGACCTTCGATGTGGTGTTTGCGGCCCCCGATGGCGCATCGCTTGCGCGCAACGGCCTGCGCTACGAGCTGCTCAAGGTCGACACCAAATATCAGTGGTACCGCCGCGACGGCGTGTGGGACTTCGAACCGGTGAAGACGACGCGGCGCGTCGCGGATGGACAAGTCGACGTGGCCGCCGACAGGCCGGCGCGCATCTCGGTGCCGGTGCAATGGGGCCGCTACCGCCTTGAAGTGTCGACGGGCGATCGCAGCGGGCCGCTGACATCGGTCGGTTTCGATGCCGGCTGGTACGCGGAGGCGAGCGCCGACACGCCGGATCTGCTCGAAATCGCGCTCGACAAGCCGGAATACGTGCCGGGCGAGAGCATGACGGTCGCCGTGACCGCGCGCACCGCCGGCAAGGTTACGCTCAACGTGATCGGCGACCGGCTGGTCTCCACCGTCACGCAGGACGTGGCCGCGGGCACGGCGCAGCTGCGCGTCCCGGTCGGCAGCGACTGGGGCAGCGGCGCCTATGTGGTGGCAACGCTGCGGCGCCCGCTCGACAGCCGCGCCGAGCGCATGCCCGGCCGCGCCATCGGCGTGCAGTGGTTTTCGATCAACCGCAAAGCACGCACGCTTGCGCTCGACATGAGCTTGCCGAGGCTGTTGCGTCCCAATAGCGCGCTGCGCATCCCGATCAGAGTCGATGGACTCAACCCCGGCGAGGAGGCGCGCATCGTCGTCGCCGCGGTCGACGTCGGCATCCTCAACCTGACCGGCTACAGGCCGCCGGCGCCCGACGACTATTACCTTGGACAGCGCCGGCTCACCGCCGAGATCCGCGACCTCTACGGTCAGCTCATCGACGGCATGCAGGGTGCGCGCGGACAGATCAAGACCGGCGGCGATGCCGCGGTCGAGCTGCAGGGCTCGCCGCCCACGCAGAAGCCCTTGGCGCTCTATTCCGGCATCGTCACCGTCAAGGCCGACGGTACCGCCGAGGTCGTGTTCGACATCCCGGATTTTGCCGGCACGGCGCGGGTGATGGCGATCGCGTGGTCGAAGGACAAGGTCGGCCGCGCCGCCGGCGACGTCACCATACGGGACCCGGTGGTGCTCACGGCGACGTTGCCGCGCTTTCTTCTCAACGGCGATCGCGGCACCATGCATCTCGAACTCGATAACGTCGCAGGGCAGGCCGGCGACTATCGATTGGAGGTGAGGAGCGAAGGCGTCGACGTCGTCGGCAGCGTGGCGCCGCAAATGCTCAAGCTCAATGCCAAAGAGCGCAGCTCCGCCACGGTGCCGCTGTCGGCGCGCGGCGCCGGCAGCGCCGCGGTGACCGTGCGCGTCAGCGGGCCGGGCGCTTTTGTCCTGGAACGCAGTTACGAACTGCCGGTGCGGCCGGCGACGCAAATTCTTGCGCGTCGCACGGTCAAGCCGCTCGCCAAGGGCGAAAGCCTCACGCTCTCCAACGATCTGTTCGCCGACCTCGTGCCGGGGAGCGCAAGCGTCGCGCTCTCCGTCGGCGTTTCCAACGCGCTCGACGCGGCGGCGCTGTTGGCGGCGCTCGACCGCTATCCGTTCGGGTGCTCGGAGCAGATCACGAGCCGGGCGCTGCCGCTGCTTTACGTCAACGATCTCGCGAGCAGCGCCCATCTTGCGCTCGACAGCGCTGTCGAGCCGCGTATCCGCGAGTCCATCGATCGGCTGCTTGCGCGCCAAGGCTCCAACGGCTCGTTCGGGCTGTGGTCCGCGGGCGGCGATGACGTGTGGCTCGACGCCTACGTCACCGATTTCCTGACGCGGGCGCGCGAGCGTGGCTTTGCCGTCCCCGATGTCGGCTTCAAGCTCGCACTCGATCGGCTGCGCAATTTCGTCGGCAATGCGGAGGATCCTGCGAAGGACGGCGGGCGCAATCTCGCCTACGCGCTCTATGTGTTGGCGAGGAACGGCGCGGCGCCGGTCGGCGATCTGCGTTACTTCGCCGACACCAAGCTCGACGCGATTGCGACTCCGATCGCCAAGGCGCAGATCGCCGCGGCGCTCGGGATGCTCGGTGATCGCGCCCGCGCCGAACGCGTCTACGCCGCCGCGCTCGCGTCGATCGCGCCGCGGCCGGCGCTCGATTACGGCCGCAGCGACTATGGCTCGGTGCTGCGCGATGCGTCGGCGCTGGTGACGCTCGCCTCCGAAGGCGGCGCGCCGCGGCCGACCATCACGGGTGCGGTCGAGCGGGTCGAGGCCGCGCGCAACCTCACGCCGTACACCTCGACGCAGGAGAACGCGTGGATGGTGCTCGCGGCTCGCGCCCTGGCGAAGGACGCGCAGGCCGTCACGCTCGACGTCGGCGGCGAGCGGACGCAAGGGGCGCTCAATCGCAACCTGCGTGCGAGCGAGCTGCAGCAGCCGCTTACGCTCACAAATGCCGGCGAAAGCCCCGTGCAGGCCGTGGTCACCGTGTCGGGTGCGCCGCTCGTACCGGAGCCCGCCGCCGAGCGGGGCTTCAAGATCGAGCGCACATATTACACGCTCGACGGCAAGCCCGCCGATCCGACCAAGGCCAAGCAGAACGACCGCTTTGCCGTGGTGCTGAAAATCACCGAGCCGCAGCCGCAGTTCGGACGCATCATCGTCGCCGACTACCTGCCGGCGGGTTTCGAGATCGACAATCCGCGGCTGGTCTCTTCGGGCGACACCGGCACCCTCGCCTGGATCACGGATGCGCAGGCGCCGGTGAACGCCGAGTTCCGCGATGACCGCTTCAGCGCAGCCTTCGAGCGCAAGAGCGACGATGCGTCGGTGTTCACCGTCGCCTATGTGGTACGCGCGGTCTCGCCCGGACGTTACGTGCATCCACAGGCCTATGTGGAGGACATGTACCGGCCCGACCGCTTTGGCCGCACTGCCACGGGAACGATCGAGGTGACGAAGTGAGGCGACTCCGGTGACGTGGAACGAGCGCGAGCCACAAACTCGATCTGCCCCCTCCTCCCGTGTGGGGGAGGGGGCCAGCTCCTGCGTGCGGCGCTGGCTGCGCTTGAGCCTTATCGCCACATCGATCGCGATTGTTTCCATATTGGCGGCCGGCGGCTGGTGGATCTCCTCCCTCGGCCCGGCGCCGCTGGGGGAGGGGCTTGCGTTTTCCGCCCTGGTGGTGGACCGCGATGGAAAGTTGCTGCGGCCCTACGCCACGCCGGAAGGGCGCTGGCGATTGCCGGCGACGCGCGAGAACGTCGATCCGCGGCTTCTGGAGCTGCTGCTCGCCTACGAGGACAAGCGCTTTAGCGCCCATCACGGGGTCGATCCGCTCGCCCTCGGCCGCGCGTTGGCGCAACTGATCACCCACGGCCGCATCGTTTCCGGCGGCTCGACCATCACCATGCAGGTGGCGCGGCTGCTCGAACCGCGCGCCGCGCGCAGCTTTAAGGCAAAGCTGCGTCAGATGGTGCGTGCCATCGAGATCGAGCGGACGCTCTCCAAGGACGAGATCCTCGCGCTGTATCTGAGTCTGGCGCCTTACGGCGGCAATCTCGAAGGCGTACGCGCGGCGTCGCTCGCCTATTTCGGCAAGGAGCCGCGCCGCTTGACGCTGGGCGAAGCGGCGATGCTGGTCGGCTTGCCGCAATCGCCGGAGCAGCGCCGTCCCGACCGCTCGACGGCTGCGGCGCGTAACGCGCGTGACCGGGTGCTCGACCGCGTCGCCGCCGCCGGCATTGTGCCTTTCGACGAGATCGAGCGCGCCAAGCGCGAGCCGGTGCCGGATGGGCGCAAGCCCATGCCGATATTGGCGCCCCATGCGGCCGACGCGGCGGTCGCCGCGGCCCCGGACCAACGCGTTCACCGTCTCACGATCGATGCGGCGCTGCAGCGGAATCTGGAAGAGCTCGCGCGCGAACGCGCCCGCGCGCTCGGGCCTGACATGTCGGTTGCGATCCTCGCCGTCGATCATGCGACCGGCGAGGTGCTTGCACGCGTCGCCTCGCCTGACTATTTCGACGCGCGGCGCGCCGGACAGGTCGACATGACCTCGGCGCTGCGCTCGCCGGGCTCGACCCTCAAACCCTTCATCTATGGGCTCGGCTTCGAGGATGGCTTCATCCATCCCGAGACGCTGATCGAGGATCGTCCCGTCCGCTTCGGCAGCTATGCGCCGGAGAATTTCAATCTCAATTTCCAGGGCACGGTGACGGTACGCCGTGCCCTGCAGCTTTCGCTCAACGTGCCGGCGGTCGCCGTGCTCGACAAAGTCGGCGCCAGCCGGTTCGCCGCGCGGCTCGAGCAAGCGGGCGGATCGTTCGCGTTGCCCGCGGGCGAAGTGCCGGGGCTTGCCATCGGCCTCGGCGGCGTCGGCGTGACGCTCAACAATCTGGTTGCGCTCTATGCCGGGTTGGCGCGGCTCGGCACCACCGTGCCGCTCACGGAGCGCGCGGTGCGCGGCGAGGACGCGCCGACCGCACGCCGGCTGTTGGATCCGGTCGCCGCCTGGTACATCGGCAGCATCCTTCTCGGCGCGCCGCCGCCGGAGAACGCTGCCGGCGGGCGCATCGCCTTCAAGACCGGCACGTCTTACGGATATCGCGATGCCTGGGCGGTGGGCTTCGACGGTAAGCGCACGATCGGTGTTTGGGTCGGCCGTCCCGACGGTGCACCGGTGCCAGGGCTCGTGGGGCGCGTTGCCGCGGCCCCGATCCTGTTTGACGCCTTTGCCCGCACCGGCAAGCTGCCGGCGCCGCTGCCCGCGGCGCCCAAAGGCGCGCTCGTCGCGGCGGCGAGCAAGCTGCCGCCGCCGCTGCAGCGCTTCCGCGCGGGCGCGCTCGCGGGCGAGGGCGCGGAACCGCAGCTTCGCATCATGTTCCCGCCCAATCATGCGAGGCTCGAACTTGCAAACGACGGCTCGGGCAAGCTCGATCCGATCGCGCTCAAGGTGACGGGCGGCACCGGCCCGCTCACCGTGCTGGTCAACGGACAACCGCTGCCGGCCGCGGCGGGACGGCGCACGCTGTTCTTCGAGCCTGAGGGGCCCGGCTTCGTGCGGCTCACCGTGATCGATGGCCGTGGCGCCACCGACAGCGTGGTGGTGCGGTTGCAATAGGCCGCCGTCTGCAGTTATGGCGCTCACGCTCGCTCAAGCCGAGGGGGGGCGGACATGGTCATGGCTGTTGGCCGTGGTTGTTGGGCATGGCTGTTGGGCATGGCTGATGGTATCGGGTCAGCCGCAAAGCACGCCGGACAGGGCAGGAGACATGGTGGTCACGGTCGACAATAAGGAGCGTTCGAGGGCTCCCGCGCGCAGCCTCAAGACGATTGTCGACTTCGCCGTCGGTTCTCACGCGCGGGCGGTGGCGGTGTTGCTCGCGGTCGCGCTGTTGGGCTTCCTGCCCGGGTTCTTCAGCATTCCGCCGATCGACCGTGACGAGGCGCGCTTTGCCCAGGCGACCAAGCAAATGGTGGAGAGCGGCGAGTACGTCGACATCCGTTTCCAGGATGAAGTGCGCTACAAGAAGCCGGTCGGCATTTACTGGCTGCAAGCGGGCGTGGTGAAGACGGCGAGCGCGCTCGGCTTTCCCCACGCGCTCACCACCATCTGGCTCTATCGAATTCCATCCCTCATCGGGGCGACCGCCGCGGTGCTGCTGACCTATTGGGCCGCGCTGGCCTTCGTATCGCGGCGCGCCGCGGTGCTCGCAGGACTGATGATGGCAAGCTGCGTACTCCTCGGCGTCGAGCGCCTGATCGCCAAGACCGACGCCATGTTGCTCATGACCGTCGTTGCCGCCATGGGCGCAATGGCGCGCGCATATCTTTGGCCGGGGCGCGAGTGGCTCGATGCTTCCAGCGCTTGGACGACCGCAGCCGTGTTTTGGACGGCGCTCGCCGCCGGCGTGCTGCTGAAGGGACCGCTGATCGTGATGGTGGTGGGGCTTGCCGCCATCGCACTGATCGTCGTCGATCGCTCCGCCAGCTGGGTGCTGTCGCTCAAGCCTCTCGCCGGCATCGTGTGGCTTGCGATCTTGGTGCTGCCCTGGTTCCTTGCGATCATCGGACGCGCCGGTGACGCTTTCTTTGCCGAATCGGTCGGGGGAGACTTGTTCGGCAAGGTCCTCGCCAGCCAAGAGTCCCATGGCGCCCCGCCGGGCTATTACTTCGTTCTGTTCTGGGTCACCTTCTGGCCGGGCGCAACGCTGGCAGCGCTGGCGACGCCGGCGGTGTGGCGCGCGCGGCACGAACCCGCGATCAGATTTCTGCTGGCCTGGCTCGTGCCCTCGTGGCTGGTGTTGGAGTTGGTGATGACCAAGCTGCCGCACTACGTGCTGCCGCTCTATCCCGCGATCGCCATCCTGCTCGCCGGCGTGATCGACGCCCGCGCTCTCTCGCGCAAGCCCTTCCTCGTGCGCGGGACGCTCTGGTGGTTCGTGGTTCCGGTGGCGGCAAGCGTTGCAGGCATCGGCGCGCTCGCCGTCATCGGCCGGCAATTCGGGCTGTTGGCGTGGCCCTTGTTGGGGGCGGCTGCGGTCATGGGGTTCTTGGCCTGGCGGCTCTACCAAGCCGACGGCGCCGAGCACGGCTTGCTGCGCGCCGTCGCGGCCGCGATCCTGACTGCGATCGCGGTCTTCGGCGTGATCGTGCCGTCGCTCGGCCAACTGTTCCCGAGTGCGACGCTCGCCCACATTCTGCGCGAGAGCGGCTGCGCGCATCCGCAGGCGGCGGCGGTGGGCTATCAGGAGCCGAGCTTGGTCTTCCTCGCCGGCACCTCGACCCGCCTCACCGATACCCTCGGTGCCGCCGAATTCCTGCGCGGCGGCGAATGCCGCTTCGCCTTCATCGAGGCGCGCGAGGAAAGAAGTTTTGCCCAGCGCGCTGAAGCGCTCGGAGTGCGTTACAGCGCCGGGCCCCGCATCGATGCGATCAATATCAGCAACGGACGGCCGATTACGATCGCCGTGTTTCGCTCGACAGGTGCGTCGTGAGCGTGAGTGGCCCCCTCAAGCCGGCGTTGGCTGCGCGTCCCCACGCGCGGCTCCATTGGGTGTGCGCCAACGTCGTCTGGGCACTCGCGCTTTTTGCGCGCAAACCGAAATTTTCCAGGACGCCGCGATGGCGTGTGTCGCTTCGGCTCGCGACCGGCGCGGCGGTGGGCGTCGCGATCGTCGCAGTGACGATGATCGTGGTCGATGCCCCGGCAGCGACCGCGGCGCAACGTGCGCCGGTGTGGCTCTCCGAGATCTTCGATCACATCACCGAGTTCGGCAAGTCCGTTTGGTTTTTGGTGCCGATCGCGCTGGCACTTGCCGCAATCGCATTGCTGGCCTCGCCGGCGCTGCCGCGCATGTCGCAACGCGTGCTCGCCGCTCTCGCCGTGCGGCTCGGTTTCTTGTTCCTCGCGATCGGTCTGCCGGGCTTGGTCTTCACCGTCGGGAAGCGCCTGATCGGCCGCGCGCGACCGTTCGTCGAGGGCAGCGCGAACCCGCTCATCTACCGCCCGCTCGGCTGGAGCGTGGAATACGCAAGCCTGCCGTCGGGCCACGCCGTCGATGCCTTCGCGGCCGCCATGGCCATCGGCGTCCTGTGGCCGCGGATGCGGCCGCTCATGTGGACCTATGCGGTCGTCATCGCCGTCAGCCGGGTCGTGCTCACGGCACACTTTCCGAGCGACGTCGTGGTCGGGGCCGTCGTCGGCGTGGTCGGCGTGCTGTTGGTACGCGATTGGTATGCGGCGCGCGGGCTTGCCTTCGTTGTCGGCGCAGATGGAACCGTTCGGGCAATGCCCGGTCCCTCGCTCACGCGCATCAAAAGGGTTGCCCGGGCGCTTATCGCCCCATAAGAAGCTCGCGCTATTCCAAGATGCGAGGCGGCCGTGACGCGGCCATGTCGGGCAGACCATGAGCGAAACGCCTGCAAGCGGAGCCCCGCCAGCTGTTTCCATCGTCGTTCCGGTGCGCAACGAGGCCGGCAACATCGCCCCGCTGGTCGACGAGATCGCGACCGCGCTCGGCAAGGACCGCAGCTTTGAGATCATCTACGTCAACGACGGCTCGACCGACCGCACGGAATCCGAATTGACGCAGCTGATGGCGAGCCGCCCATGGCTGCGACAGATCAAGGATCGCATCTCATGCGGACAATCGGCGGCGGTGGCGACCGGCGTGCTCCATGCCCGAGCGGGTATCGTCGTCACCCTCGATGGTGATGGGCAGAACGACCCTGCCTTCATTCCGGCGCTGCTCGAGGCGCTGGCCGCGGGCGCGCCCCGTGTCGGCCTTGTTGCCGGCCAGCGCGTCGGTCGTCAGGCGACGGGCTTCAAGAAGTTCCAGTCGCGTCTCGCCAACGGGGTGCGCAACGTTGTGCTGCGCGACGGCACCCGCGACACCGGTTGCGGACTCAAGGCATTCCGCCGCGATCTCTTTCTGGCGCTGCCTTATTTCGACGGATTGCATCGATTTCTTCCTGCGCTGGTGCGGCGCGAAGGCTACGACATCGGCTATGTGGACGTGGTCGATCGGCCGCGCCGGTTCGGCACGTCGAACTACGGCATGTGGGATCGGCTTTGGATCGGGATTCTCGATCTCATCGGGGTCTGGTGGCTCATTCGCCGCCGGCATCGCGTGCCCCACGTCTTGGAGGTGAAACGGAATGCTGATTGATCTCTCACAAGCGGTCGGCAGCTACCTGCACGAAGTCTTCGTGGCCAAGTTCCAGTGGTGGGTGCTGCTCGGTTACGTGGCGCAAATCATGTTCACCATGCGCTTCCTGGTGCAGTGGATCGCCTCCGAGCGCGCGGGAAAAATGGTGATGCCGATCGCCTTCTGGTTCTTCTCGATCGGCGGCGGCGTGCTGCTGTTGTTTTACGCCCTCTATATCCGCGACCCGGTTTTCATCCTGGGCCAGGGATTCGGTGTCTTCGTCTACGCGCGCAACCTCTTTTTCGAGTTGCGCGATCGCCGCAGGGCCAAGGCCACAATATGAAACCGAAAAGTCGTTGTCTGCGCCATCGACGATGCTGCGGTTGCCGCGCAGGCGCTGGCTGCTATGCTCTCGACAGGCACCACCCAGACGACGGGCGCACAATGCGGCGACGCGATTTACTCGCTTTGGGCGTCGCCGCGCTGGTGGCGCGGTCGCTGACGTTGCAGCCCGCCGTCGCTCAATCCAAATATCCTGACCGTCCGATCCGACTCGTGATTCCCTTCCCGCCGGGCGGCGGGTACGATGCCGTCGGGCGCCCTTGGGCGGAGAAGATGAAGTCGGTGCTTGGCACCGTGGTCGTTGAAAACCAGGGGGGAGGAGGTAGTTCGCTCGGTGCTGCCGCGGTCGCCCGCGCCCGCCCGGATGGCTACACCATCCTCCTGGGCGGCTCGAGCACCCATATCACCGAGGCGATCCTCAAGAGCCGTCCGCTGTACGATCCGCTCAAGGACCTCGAGCCGATTTCGAACGTGGTGGTTTCGGCCTTCGCCCTCGCAATCCACCCTGCAGTGCCGGCTCGCACGCTGCGAGAGTTCATCGACTATGCCAAGGCCAATCCGGGCAAGCTGTCTTATGGGCATGCTGGCGTTGGCTCGTTGAATCACCTGACCGGCGAACTGTTCAAATCGCTGGCAGGAACCCCGGAGCTCGTGCACGTGCCATATCGGGGGTCGGGACCGGCGACCGCGGACACTATTAGCGGACAAGTGGCGATGGTGACCCCGGCCGTGACCGCTCAGTTGCTCGAATTCAATCGCACCGGCAAGCTGCGCATTCTCGCGGTGACCAGTCCCACGCGTCTGGTCTCCCCGGCATGATCTCACAGCAGTTGATCGGCTTGTTCGCTCCCAGCGGGACACCGAAGGAGATCATCGAGCAGATCGCGCAGACGACACGCACGGCGACCGCCGAGGCGGCCTACCGGCAGATGCTCATCGAGTCGGGCTTCGAACCTGACGTCGATTCAACCCCCGAGAAATTCCGGCGTGTCATCGAAGAAGACATTGCCCGCTGGTCGCCGCTCGTCAAGGCGATCGGATTAAAGCTCGACTGAGTCAGCGACGCGTTACGCGCCACGTAGATCTTCTTAGGGCGTGTACACATAAATCGACGACGCTTATCGATGTCCGCTTAGCCTCCGCAAGCGGCGCAAAAGCGGACATTTCCTAACCGCCGCTTCGTGCCAGAAGCCGACAATAGGCTTAGGATCATGTGGTTGGCCCCATCAAATGCTGCGAGTGGTCACCGCGCGTACTTGCGCCCCCATTCGCGCATGGCACGGACGATCGGGCCGAGGTCGCGACCCTTTGCGGTGAGGACGTACTCGGCCCGCGGGGGACTCATCGAATAGAAGCGCCGCTCGACGACGCCATTCTCCTCAAGCGTCCGCAGACGCTCCGATAACGTCGCCGGGGCAATACCCTTCAACGAGTCCTGCAAATCCTGAAAGCGCCTTGGCCCGTGCAGGAAAAAGTCGCGCAGGATAAGGCAGGTCCAACTCGATCCGATGACACTGATCGTGCGGGCCACCGGAGAGTCAGTGGTGTCTTGATTCCGCATGATGGAACTTTATTCAGCCGTTGCATCATTCGCAATTGTTCCGCAGTCACTATTATGTGATCCTGTCACTATGAACATGTTAGTTGACCAATATTAACATAGTCACTATCGATAATGTAGTGACATGACAAGCGATGGAGTCGTACCATGACGCCCCAAATCCCTGGATACCTCCTGTCATTCGAATCGATCGTCCGGCTCCTCGTGACGATCATTGCGCTGGGCCTCATCTGGTTGGGTGCCGCACGCATGCCGGCCTCCGCGAAGTCGCGTTACGTGACTGCGGGCGTGCTATCGGCGGCGCTCATCGGCTGGGTGGCTGTCGCTCAGTATCTCGGCGCGGCAAATACGTATTTCGCAGCCGCAGACACCGCGGTGCCGACGGTATTGTTCGGTTTGCTGATCCCGCTCGCTGTCGCCGCCATTGCCCTGTGGCGATCGGAAAGCATCGCAAGGCTGGTCTCCGCGATCCCGCTGCATTGGCTCGTGGCGGCTCAGGTCTACCGCGTCGCGGGCGGAATTTTTCTCGTGCTTTGGGCTGACGGACGGCTGCCCTGGCAATTCGCGCTGCCGGCGGGGATTGGGGACGTCACGACGGGCATCGTTGCCGTCGTCGTGGCTGCGCTGTTGGCTCGAAACGTAATTGGCGCGCACAGGGCAACATACGCCTGGTGCCTTTTCGGAATCGCCGACCTCGTCGTGGCAGTCACCATGGGGGCAATGACCTCTCCAGGACGGGCGCATCTTCTTGCATTCGAGACGCCGAACCTTCTCGTGACGTCCTATCCGCTGGTCATGGTGCCCACCTTCGCCGTTCCGCTGGCCCTGATGCTCCATGGCCTCGTTCTATGGCGGCTGCGGCGAGGTGCCGCCTCAGCCGAGCGGCTGGCAGCGGCCTGATGCCTCTCGCTTCATCAACAACGCCAGGGAGGGCGGCCAGGTTACCGCCCTCGCATTTCCGCTTCGCCCCCAAAATCCGACATCTGCGCGTTAATGAGTACACGCGCTAGCAATTGTGCGCTGCCTGCCGCCTCAGCGCGCCGCGGCGAACGCGGCAAAGCCGCGTTCGAGATCACCGATCAGGTCGTCGACGTCCTCAAGTCCGATGTGGAGCCGCACCGTCGGCCCGCCTGGCGCCCATTTCGTCGCCGTGCGGATGCTGGTGCAGTCGAATGGAATGGCCAAGCTCTCGAATCCGCCCCACGACGGGCCGATGCCGAACAGGCTGAGCTCGTTCACGAACGCGTTGACCGCACCCTGCGCCACCGGCTTGAACACGATGCTGAACAGTCCGCTCGCGCCGGAAAAGTCGCGCCGCCAGATCACATGGCCGGGACAGCTTTCCAGCGCCGGATGGAGCACGCGGGCGATTTCGGGGCGCTCAGCGAGCCAGCGTGCAACCTTCAGTCCCGCCTGATGGTGCTGCGCCAGCCGCACACCCATGGTGCGCAGCCCGCGCAGGCCAAGATAGATGTCGTCGGGCCCGACGCAGAGGCCGAGCGTGTGGACCGTACCGCGCAGGCGCTCCCATGCCGCCTGGTTGGCCGATACGGTGCCGAGCATGACATCGGAATGGCCGCCGATATATTTGGTGGCGGCCTGGATCGACAGGTCGACGCCCTTGTCGAAGGCGGGGAAATAGAGCGAGGTCGCCCAGGTATTGTCCATCAGCACCAGCGCGCCTGCAGCGTGGGCGGCGGCTGCGATTGCGGGCACGTCTTGGATTTCGAACGAGAGCGAGCCCGGCGCCTCCACGAACACGGCGCGCGTGTTGGGCTGCATGAGCGCGGCGATGTCACCGCCGATCAGGGGGTCGTAGTAAGTGGTGGCGATGCCATAACGCCGCAGCACGTTGTCGCAGAATCGGCGCGTGGGTTGATAGGCGCTGTCCGTCACCAGCAGGTGATCGCCCGCATTGAGCACGGCGAGAAGCGCGGTCGAAATCGCCGCAAGCCCCGATGGCAGCAGCGCGACGCCGGCGCAAGCGGGCCCTTCGAGGGCGCGCAGCGCGTTTTCAAGCGCCTCCGAGGTGGGCGTCCCCCGCCGGCCGTAGAGGTAACGCGCGCGGCGGGCGAGGAAATCCTCGGCGGTTGGATACAGCACCGTCGAGGCGTGATACACGGGCGGATTGACGAAGCCATGATTGGCGCCGGCATCGCGGCCGCTGGTCGCGAGCCGGGTTGCCGGCTTCAAAGGTGGACGCGTGGGGTCGCCTTCGCTCTTCTTGGTCATGGCTCGATTCTCTGCACCCCCTCGCGCGCCGATGCCGCCCGCGCCTGGTCCCAGCCCCACCACGGGGGTCATGGCGTCACGCGGCGCGAGCGTCAACCCCTTGACCGCGGTGCCCGATCGTTCTGAGATAGCAAAGAGACCACCGCGAGGTCGACGCAGACGGTCGCACCCAGCACGCGGTACCGGCCCCGATGTCAGCGCGCACCGATAGAGTGGCGTTCGAAAATTTCTCCCAAATCAAGCAAGTTACGGGTCAAGGCTTAGAAGGACTGGCTCGAGAAGGACCGTTCCCAGGAAGGGCTGCTTCATGAAACGGGCAATCTTTCTTTTCGTCGGTGCGACCGTCGTGCTCGGCTTTTGCGCCGCCGCGGCGTCCGCGCAGACGTTGAAGGCGGTGAAGGATCGCGGCTCGCTGCTCTGCGGCGTCAGCCAGGGACTGCCGGGATTCTCCAATCCCGACGACAAGGGCAACTGGACCGGCTTCGACGTCGACTTCTGCCGCGCGTTAGCCGCGGCGATCTTGAACGATGCGACCAAGGTCAAGTTCACGCCGCTCTCGGCCAAGGATCGGTTCGAACCGCTCAAGACCGGCGATATCGACGTGTTGTCGCGCAACACGACCTGGACGCTTTCGCGCGACGTCGCCTACGGCAACTTCGCGGGCGTCACTTATTACGATGGCCAAGGGTTCTTGGTGCGCAAGTCGCTCAAGGTCAATTCGGCGCTCGAGCTCAACGGCGCGTCGGTGTGCACGCAGACCGGCACCACGACCGAGCTCAATCTCGCCGACTATTTCCGCGCCAACAACATGAAGTACGAGGTCATCGCGTTCGCTACCGCGGACGAAACCGTAAAAGCCTACGAAGCAGGCCGCTGCGACGTGTTCACGACCGACGTCTCGCAGCTCTATGCGGAAAAGCTCAAGCTCGCCAATGCCAACGACCACGTGATCCTGCCCGAGATCATTTCCAAAGAACCGCTCGGGCCGATGGTGCGCCATGGCGACGACCAATGGTTCGACGTCGTCAAATGGACGCTCTACGCCATGCTCAATGCCGAAGAACTCGGCATAACCTCCAAGACCGTCGACGAAGCACTCAAATCGAATCAACCCGAGATCAGGCGCTTGTTGGGCGTCGAGGGCAATTTCGGCGAGCAGCTCGGTTTGACCAAGGACTGGGCGGTGCGCATCGTCAAGCAGGTCGGCAACTACGGCGAAGTATTCGAGCGCAATGTGGGAACGGGCTCGAAGCTCGGCATCAGCCGCGGCATCAACCGGCTCTGGACCAAGGGCGGCATCCAGTACGCGCCGCCGGTCCGATGAGTTTGCGATCGACGTGGTCCGCAGCCGACCTATGCCCACGGATGTCATGTCCGCGAAGGCGGGCATCCAGTACCGCGCGTCGTTGCGGTGAGAAACACCGATATGGGTGATTACTGGATCGTCCGCCTGCGCGGATGGTGACGGCGACACGGACAGGCGATTCGCGTGTCAATCCAAATCGAGCGTGCTGTGGCCCCGCCGCGGGTTGCCATCTACAACCGCCCGAAGATTCGCGCCGTTTTCTATCAGCTGGTCGTGCTGGTGGCGCTGCTGTGGCTCGGCTTTGAAATCGCGCTCAACGCCAAGGCCAATCTCGACGCGCAAAAAATCACCAGCGGCTTCGGCTTCCTCGACAACACGGCGGGCTTCGGCATCAACCAGTCGCTCATTGCGTACAACGAAGCGGACACCTACGCCCGCGTGTTCTTCGTCGGCCTTCTCAACACGCTGCTGGTCGCCGCGATCGGCATCGTGCTCGCGACCATTCTCGGCTTCTTCGTCGGCCTCGCGCGGCTGTCACCCAATTGGCTCGTTGCGCGGCTGGCGGGGGGTTATGTCGAGCTGATCCGCAACCTGCCGCTCCTGTTCCAGCTCCTGTTTTGGTATCTGGCCGTGCTGGGCACGCTGCCGGGCCCGCGCCAAAGCATCTCGCTGTTCGGCGAGATCTTCCTCAACAACCGCGGCATCATCGTGCCCGCGCCGGTAGCGGGCGAGGGGACCGGCGCGGTCATCGCCGTCTTCGCCTTGAGCGTGATCGCGACGGTCGCGCTCCGGGTTTGGGCCAAGCGCCGCCAGATGCGCACCGGCCGACAATTCCCGCTGTTCTGGGCCAGCCTGGCGCTCGTCGTCGGGCCGCCGCTCGTCGCGCTCGTCGCCATGGGATTTCCGATCGGTGTCGAGAGCCCCGAGCTTCGCGGCTTCAACTTTGTCGGCGGAGTTCGCCTGCTGCCCGAATTCATCGCGCTTCTGGTCGCGCTGACCACCTATACCGCGGCGTTCATCGCCGAGGTCGTGCGCGCCGGTGTGCTTGCCGTCCCGCGCGGACAGACCGAAGCGGCGTTCGCGCTCGGGCTGCGGCGAGGGTTGGCGCTGCGCCTCATCGTCGTGCCGCAAGCGCTGCGCGTGATCGTGCCGCCGCTCACCAACCAGTATCTCAACCTCACGAAGAATTCCTCGCTCGCGGTTGCAGTCGGCTATCCCGACCTGTTCGCGGTGTTCGCCGGCACCGCCCTGCACCAGACCGGCCAAGCGATCGAGATCATCGCCATCACCATGGCGGTCTACCTCGCCATTTCGCTCATCACCAGCGCGCTGATGAACTGGTACAACGCCCGCATCCAGGTGGCGGAACGCTGATGGCGGTCGACGCGCAATCGTCCTACATCCGCCGCGCCGTGGTCGAACCCGAGCCGCCGCCGGCGAGCGCCGCGCCGGCGCGCACGCGCGCACGGCTGTTCGAGGGCCCGTTCAACACCGCGCTGACGCTTGTGAGCATCGTCATCATCGTCGCGCTGGCGTGGCCGACGGTGAAATTTCTGTTCATCGACGCAGTCTGGACAGGATCGAGCCGCCTCGATTGCCTTTCCGAAACGGTGGGCCGCGAGGTCGGCGCCTGCTGGCCGTTCATAAAGGCCAAGTTCGCCCAATTCATGTACGGCTTCTACCCGGCGAGCCAACAGTGGCGGGTCGATGTCACCTACGCGCTCGGCGCGATCCTGCTCGTCCCTTTGCTCATTCCGGGCGTGCCGGGGAAGGGCCTCAACGCGATCTTGTTCTTCGGCGTCTTTCCGCTCGTCGCCTTCTTCCTGCTCGTCGGCGGTGTGTTTGGCTTGCCGCACGTGGAGACGCGCCTCTGGGGCGGCCTTCTCGTCACGCTCGTGATCTCGTTCACCGGCATCATCTTCTCGCTGCCGCTCGGCATTTTGCTCGCGCTGGGGCGGCGTTCGCAATTGCCCATCGTGCGCACGGTCAGCGTCATTTTCATCGAGTTCTGGCGCGGCGTCCCGCTGATTACCGTGCTGTTCTTCGCGACCTACATGCTGCCCCTGTTCCTGCCGGACGATTGGAGGATCGACGCGCTCGCCCGCGTGCTGATCGGGGTCGTGCTGTTTGCGGGAGCCTACATGGCGGAAGTCGTACGCGGCGGCCTGCAGGCGATCCCCCGCGGCCAGTTCGAGGGCGCGATGGCGCTCGGGCTCGGCTATTGGCGGATGATGGGGCTCGTCATCCTGCCGCAGGCGTTGCGGCTGGTCATCCCCGGCATCGTCAATTCCTTCATCGCACTATTCAAGGATACGACGCTGGTGCTGATCGTCGCGATCTTCGATCTCTTGGGACAATTGCGCGCGGCCTTCGCCGACCCGACCTGGGCGACGCCGGTGACGCTGTTCACCGGCTTCGCGTTCGCAGGAATGATCTATTTTGTCGTCAGCTTCGGGATGTCGCGCTATGCATTGTTCATGGAGCGGCGCTTGAGCACCGAGCGCCCGCGTTGAGAGATGGTCGAGATCTTGGGCGAGAACGACCGAAAGCGAACGCCGAACGGACCTGCTCGGAGCGCCGTGCTCGACATGCGCACGACGAAGAACGAGGTTGCGATCGAGATCATCGACCTCAACAAATGGTTCGGGAAATTCCATGTGCTGCGCGACATCGACCTCAAGGTCATGCGCGGGGAGCGCATCGTCGTGTGCGGTCCCTCGGGTAGCGGCAAGTCGACGCTGCTGCGCTGCATCAACCGCATCGAGGACTGGCAACGCGGTCGCGTCATCGTCGACGGCACGGAGCTCACCGAGGATCTCAAGACGATCGACGAGGTGCGCGGCGAGGTCGGGATGGTGTTCCAGCAGTTCAACCTGTTTCCGCATTTGACCGTGCTCGAGAACTGCACGCTCGCCCCGATCTGGGTGCGCAAGATGCCGAAGATGGAGGCCGAGGAGATCGCGCGGCATTACCTGCGGCGGGTTCGCATTCCGGAGCAGGCCGACAAATATCCGGCCCAGCTCTCCGGCGGCCAGCAGCAGCGGGTGGCGATCGCGCGGGCGCTGTGCATGCAGCCGAAAATCATGCTGTTCGACGAGCCGACGTCGGCGCTCGATCCGGAAATGGTCAAGGAGGTGCTCGATACCATGGTCGGCCTCGCGCTCGACGGCATGACCATGGTGGTGGTGAGCCACGAGATGGGATTTGCCCGCCAGGTCGCGAACCGCATGGTGCTGCTCGATGACGGCCAGATCGTCGAAGTCAACGAGCCCGCGGCCTTCTTCAGCCATCCCCAGCACGAGCGCACCAAGCTGTTCCTGAGCCAGATTCTGCGCTGACTGTTACACGCTTTGGTTGCGCGATCCTCTGTATTTTCCTGTTTTTTCTGCAAACACGAGAAACCCGCCGTGCGCGGCCGCACGTGCGGCTCGCGCAACAAAAACCCCGGCGCGGCATGCCGCCCGGGCGCTGGCGTAGTCTCTGGCGTAGTTTCGGTGAATATCTTTTTCTGGAAGATTCTCGTTACACGAGTCAAGCGGAAAATCGAGCTGCCATTAAGTCCATCAATCAGCACCGGAAGTCGGCTTTTCCCGTAGCGCCGCCTTAGCGCACGAGCGGCCCGCCCGCTTTGTTCCAGGCGTCGATGCCGCCCTGGATGTGACAGGCGCAGGCGAGACCCGCATCCTGCGCGGCCTGCACCGCCATGGCCGAGCGCTCGCCGAAGGCGCAGTAGAAAACGATGCGCTTGCCGGTGGCGCGGGCGAGTTCATGCAGCATGCCGCCGGACCGGACATTGGCCGCGAGATCGGGGTAGGGGGCGTGCAGCGAGCCGGCAATGACGCCGTGCTTCTCGCGTTCGCTTCGCTCCCGCAGGTCGACGAGCGCCACGTCGGGCTTGCCGTTGAGCGCAAGGGCGTCGGTGGCGCTCACCGCCCAGCCGCGCCGCGCAATCTCGTCTTGCGCGAGGCCGACGCGCATGTTGGCCGGCACCGCGACGTCCATCATCTTCGGGTTGGGCAGGTTGAGGTTGTTCATCAACTCGACGTATTGGTCGACCGATTTCACCTGCAGGCGTGGATTGAACATCTTCTCCTCGCCGATGGTCGAGACCGTTTCGCCCTTGTAGTCGTGGGCGGGGAAAATCATGGTCTCGTCGGGCAGACGCAGCAGCTTGTTGAAGATCGAATCGTACTGCGCACGCGGGTCGCCGTTTTGAAAATCGGTGCGGCCTGTGCCGCGGATGAGCAGCGTGTCGCCGGTGAACACGCGGTCGCGCATCAAGAAGCTGTAGGAATCATCGGTATGCCCGGGGGTGTAGAGCACGTCCAGCGCGATGCCCTCGATGGTGAGCTTGTCGCCCTCGGCGAGCCGCATCGACACCACGTCGACCTTGCTGCGTTCCCCCATCACGGTGACGCAATGGGTGCGGTCGCGCAGCGCGCCCAGGCCGGTGAGATGGTCGGCATGAAGATGCGTATCCACCGCCTTGACCAGCTTGAGGTCGAGTTCGCCGACGAGCTGGATGTAACGGTCGACCTTCTCCAACACCGGATCGACGATGAGCGCCTCGCCCCCACGCCGGCTGGCGATGAGGTAGGTGTAAGTGCCGGACACGCTGTCGAAGAGCTGGCGAAAAATCATCCCGGTGACTCGCCAATTCAGGGACTGCGAATCCCCTCGGGGCCGCGCGAACAGTATAAATCTTCCAACGCGGTTCCAAAAGGGCGGTGAAGGCGCTATTCGCTAGGGGCGGCGGGCGCTGACCACCAAGGATGGTTGTCAGGTTTGAGGATTTGAGGAGATGTCCAGTGAAGATTATCGCGTTAGAGGAACACTACGGGCTTCCGCTTATATACGAAGCCGCTCATAAGGCGAACGATAGGGCCGCCCTGGCGCTCGACGTAGTAACAAGATCGGGAAAGTTTGAGGAGTCAGCAGATATCTATGATCTAGGCGAGGGGCGGATCGCTGCTATGGACGACGCCGGTATCGATGTGTCGATCCTCTCGTACCCTCCGCCGAACGCACAGGCCCTCGAGCCGTCGCTAGCGACGGAGCTAACTCGACACGCGAACGACGCCCTGGCGGCTACGGTCTCTAAGTACCCGGACCGGCTCCTCGGATTTGCCACACTACCGATGCTCGACCCCGCGGCTGCAGTCCGCGAACTCGAGCGCACCGTCCGCGACCTGCGCTTCGTTGGCGCATTGATAAATAACAACATCAACGGGCGTTACTTTGACGACAAGTTCTTCTGGCCAGTGTTTGAATGCGCCGAAGCGCTCGGCGTGCCCATCTACCTGCATCCCCAAATTCCGCCCAAGCCGGTGGTCGACGCCTACTACAGCGGCTTCGCTCCCGAAATATCTGCGTTTCTGTCACTGGCGGGAGTCGGCTGGCACATCGACACTGGGGTACACTGCCTCCGCTTAATCCTAGGCGGAGTGTTCGACCGGTTTCCTGCGCTGCAGATCATTGTGGGCCATAATTTCGAAATATTGAGTTGGTCGGCGTGGCGGATGGACTACTCTTTTCCGTTAGGCAGGAATGGTGGACTGAAACGGACCATCAAGGAATACTTTCGGGAGAACTTCTACGGTGGAATCCTCGCTGGTGAGTACGTAGGCCAAGAGCCTGGCGCGATGGATGGCAGCTGGAGTTTGGCGTACCAGGCCTATCTGGGCATGGCGAACACGGTCGGTATCGACCGCGTCGTCTTCACCACGGACCATCCATACGGCAGCATGAAAGCCTCTCGGCAATCCTTTGATCGGATGCCCATCAACGCGAATGATAAGGAGAAGATCGCGCACCTCAACGCCGAGCGCCTGCTCGGTCTCGGGCGCCGGCGAGCTGCTGCTGGGCAAGCCGCAGAATGAACGAAGGCAGCCCGGTCGCGTTGACGGTCACGGCAACGCAGCAATTCGGTCACTTTCCGAGCGAAGCGGACATTCAGCGAGCCGCGCTTAATGAACTATATTTATGAGTGCGCGCCCTAGATCATTTGTCGCATCGTTGCCGCGACTGCGACGGCGGTGACGATTGGGGCGCCGCCGAGGGAGCGCGCCCATGGTTCAAGTTTTCGGTTCGATCGGCAGATCGTCGCGCGCTCCCCATTCCGACCATGAACCGTCGTAAAGCGCCTTGGGCGGATTGCCGAGCGCGTCGAGCGCGAACCAAAGGATTGCGGCCGTCAGCCCCGAGCCGCAAGTGGTGATGACCGGCGCCGCGAGGTCGACGCGGCCGGCGGCGAACGCCCGTCGAAGTTTTTCCGGCGGCGCGAGTCTTCCGTTCTCGATCACCGAGGTCGAGGGGACATTGAGCGCGCCCGGCATGTGACCGGAACGCAACCCGGGACGCGGCTCCGGCGCTTGTCCCAGAAAGCGCTCCGCGGGGCGCGCATCCACCACCTGCGCCGAGCCGCTCGCCAAGGCCGCGCGCACGGCGGCGAGTGACGCGACGAAATCGGCGTCCTTGCGCGCTCGGAAGGTGCGCGCGGCACGCTTGAGCGGACCAGCTTCGAGCGCTCGTCCTTCGGCTTTCCATTTCGGCAAACCGCCGTCGAGGATGAACACCTTGTCCGCGCCGAACAGCCGAAACGTCCACCACACCCGCGGCGCGGAATACAAGCCGGCACCGTCGTAGACGACGATCGTGTCGGTGTCGGCGATGCCAAGCGCCCCGACGTCACGGGCGAACTGGGTGGCGTCCGGCAGCATGTGCGGCAGCGGATTGGAATGGTCCGCAATCGCGTCGACGTCGAAGCGCACCGCGCCCGGAATGTGGCCGGCGAGATATTCGGCCGCGGCATCGCGCTGCATGGTCGAAAGGTAGGAGGAGCCGTCAACCACCACGATGTGGTCGGCGCCGAGGCGTTCGGCGAGCCAATCGGTGCTCACGAGCCAGCGGGAGGAGGGTTCATGCGGCATGGGTATCGTCCGAGCTCAGACGTGCGCCGCTCGCCTTGGGAGCAGCGTCGCTACGCAAACGCAATTCGCACGCGCCGGTTCTGTTTGCCCTTCTTTTCGATCTGCGTGACGCGTACGTCGCCGATCTCGTTCGTCCGATGCACGTGGGTGCCCCCGCAGGGCTGCAGGTCGTATCCGACGATCTCGATCAGCCTGACGCGGCCGCTGCCGATGGGCGGCTTGACCGACATGGTCTTGACCAGGCCGGGCGCCGCTTCGAGTTCCGCATCCGTGATCCAGCGCGAGCGCACCTCGGCGCCCGCCGCGATCATCGCGGCGAGTTTTCTGGTGATCTCGTCCTTGTCGAGGCCGGCCTCGGGAATGTCGAAGTCGAGCCGTCCGTCGGTGTCGCCAACCGCGCCGCCGGTGACGGGATAGGGAAGGACGGCGGAGAGCAGATGCAGCGCGGTGTGCATGCGCATGCGGGCGTAGCGCAAATCCCAATCGATGGCGGCGTGCAAGGTCTCGCCGATCTTGAGATTGAGGCCGCCGGTGGCGGCCGGCAGGTGCGCGATCTCGCTTTTCGCGGGATCGGTGTAGTTTGCGTTCGCAATTGGGATGCTGTCGCCGGTTGCCGTCGTCAGCACGCCGCGGTCTGCGGGCTGGCCGCCGGAGGCGGCATAGAACACGGTGCGGTCGAGCATGACGCCGCCGGCATCGGTGAGCCCGACCACGGTGGCGCTGCATTCCTTCAGATATGAGTCTTCGCGGAACAGGCAGTCGGTGGACATGACGTGATGTCGCGAGCAAATGCTGGGATGTCAGGCTTTTTTTTCGTACGGCACTTGCACGCTCGTGCGCCGCTCCAGCCATTCCGGCACGGGCAGGCCTTTCTCGCGCAAGAACGCCGGATTGAACAGCTTCGATTGGTAGCGCGTGCCATAGTCCGCGAGGATAGTGACGATGGTGTGGCCCGGTCCCATGTCCTTGGCGAGGCGGATCGCGCCGGCGAGATTGATCCCGGTCGAGCCGCCCATGCACAGGCCTTCGTGCTCGAGCAGATCGAAGATGAGTGGGACCGCTTCCTCGTCCGGGATCGAGTACGGCTTGTCGACCTTGATGTCTTCGATGATGCGGGTCACTCGGCCTAGGCCGATGCCTTCGGTGATCGAGCCGCCCGGCGATGCCTTGGCATCTCCATGCGCGAACAGATCGTACATGGCCGCGCCCTTCGGATCGGCGACGCCGATGACGATGTCGTTCTTCTTTTCCCGCAAGTAAGTTGCGACGCCCGCAAGGGTGCCGCCGGTACCGATGGCGCAGATGAAGCCGTCCACCCTGCCTTGGGTCTGGTCCCAGATTTCCGGACCCGTCGAGACATAATGTGCCTTGCGGTTGTCGAGGTTGTTCCACTGGTCCGCAAACAGCACGCCGTTGCGCTCGTTCTTGCGCAGCTTGTCCGCCAGGCGCCGGCCCACGTGCTGGTAATTGTTGGGATTGCTGTAGGGCACCGCCGGCACTTCCACGAACTCGGCGCCGCACAGGCGCAGCATGTCTTTCTTTTCCTGGCTCTGGGTTTCGGGGATCACGATCAGCGTGCGGTAGCCGCGGGCATTGGCGACGAGCGCCAGTCCGATGCCGGTGTTGCCGGCGGTGGCCTCGACCACCAGTCCGCCCGGCTTGATCTCTCCGCGCTTTTCCGCCTCCAGGATGATCTGGCGCGCGGGACGGTCCTTCACCGACTGGCCGGGATTCATGAATTCGGCCTTGCCCAAGATGGTGCATTGCGTCGCGGCGGAGGCGCGCTTGAGCACGATCAAAGGCGTATTGCCGATGGCGTCGACGATTCCGTCCCTAGCTTGCATTTTTTTAAGGCCGCTCAACGGGTCGGACCCGCTTCCTCGACCAACGTGAGCGTTCCCGGTCCTTCGCCAACGATGAGGACCCAGGCTTCCTCGTCCTTGGCGCCGTCCCAATGCACCTCTTTGCCGAAATGCGTGACGAAACTGCCGGTCGGCATGGGCACCATATTCTCCTTGTCGACCTTGTTGCCGGTTGCGACCCACCAAGTGCCTTTGACCACGCTGATGAAGCGATCGTTGGGATGGAAGTGCGGTTTGCTGAAGTTGCCCGGCTTGAATCGATTGAGCACGACGTAGAGCCCGCTCTTGGTCGGATCTCCGTGCAGGACCACCTGGTTGGTGCCGGCAGCGCCGCTCGGATCGCGCCACTTGTATTGATCGGGCAAGGTGTAGGTGACGGCAGCGGGATTTAAAGCCGTGAACCGGCCACTGGTCGCTTCGACCTCCGTGGTCGTCCCGGGGCCATCGCCGGCGATCTGCAGCAGGGCGTCCTCGGCCTTGGCGCCGTCCCAGTGCACCTGCTTGCCGAAATGGGTGACAAAGGTGCCGGCGGGAAGGCCAATGCTGTTGTCGGGATCGAATGTCGTTCCGCTGCCCATCCACCACGTCCCGCTCAGCACGGTGATGAAGCGGTCGTTGGGATGGAAGTGCGGCCGGCTGAAATGGTCGCCCTTGAGCCATTTGATGCGCACGATGTAAAACCCAGGCTTCGACGGGTCGCCCACGAGCACCGCGTTTTGCACGCCGGCGGCGCTGGGCGGATTCCATTTGATCTGGTCGGGCAGTTTGTAGGCGACAGCCGCAGGATTGAGCTCGGCCGCAGCGCCGGGCATCGTCAGGGCCAACGCAGATGCCGTAGCGGCGAGCAGCAGGCGGCACAGGCTCACGTGAGCAGTCATCCTTTCCTCCCTATCGGCAGCCTTCTTGAGGTGGAAAGCATAGTCCCCGTTGGAGCGGCCGGTAAAGGGCGCGATCCATCCCGCTCGGCGCGGGCGCGCCGCGGGCTACTTGCAACGCTCGACCGCAGCGATGGACGACGCTTCTCCGTCACGAAAAGAGCCTGCGCCTTTTGCCACCGCGCGAGTTGGCTCGCAATCAACAACAGTAAAATGGCCAGCGCGGCCTCCCGCACAAAATGCCCCCCGGGCTGTTCTAGTTGTCGGCGATCCCCTGTAGTCGCTCCCGGGGCGATCACTGGACCAGAAGATGGTTGGATCAGAACGGAATCTCGTCATCCTCCGCGACGGGCGCTAACGTCGTGGGTGGCGCGGGGTCGAAGCGGTTGGTTTCGACGCTCTTGACGAACCGCAGAATGGCCGTGACCGAGTCATAGATGAACCGAGCCTCGGCCTGGTCAAGCAGATCGTTGTCGTGCGCGAGCGACTGGTTGTTTCGGACGTGGTTGAATTTGTCGAACACGCCGATTGCGTTCTTGATGATCTGCGTGGTGACGTCCCGCAAGTCACGCTCCTGGCCGAGCGCCTTGACGTACTTGCCCACGCGGCTGTGCAGCGGCTCGGCTCTGTCCCAGGCGACGCGGCGCACGTCGAGCAGGTGCCCGAATTTCTTCATGCAGTACGTGTGAAGGCGGTCGAGGGCGGCCGCCGGCCGATTGGCTCCGATGTCGCGCTCGATCGAGGCCACGAGCTCGTCGAGCGTCTGGTCGCGGGCGAACCGGTCGATCGCGTCAGTGCGGGGGATTTCGCTGCCGCTCTCTAGTTTGTCGAGCAGCGCAAAGAATCGCGCCTTGAGCTGTCCCGTCGCGTCGGCTTGCTGATATTGGGGGATGCTCTCTCGATGCTCCCACAACTCGCGCAGCACGCGGCAAACCGTGAACGCATTCTCGACCTGGACGAAGGCCCGCATATGCTTGGCCTTCGAGCTGCCGTTGAACGCATACTTTTCCTGATAGATGGTGATGCCCTGGTCATCGAAAAATTCGGCGAAGGTGCGATCGGAAAAATTGAGGACGTAGCCGCTGCCCATGTCGAGCGCGTCTTCGAGGATTCGCTTTTCCGAGTGCTTCAACTGCACCATCGCAAAACGTGCTGCCGTCGATGTGCCAACTCCATTGGCGTACCCCGAAGATCAGTGGCTCGCGGACGCTTGCTCTTTGAGCAGGCGGTAAACGGAGGCGCGGCCAATCCCGAGGCGTTTGCCGATCCATTTAATCCAAATAATACGTCAACTCCGTATTCATCAACATGGATTCGCGGGGTATTTCGTTTGAATTTCGATTTTTGCGCGGAAGGTCCTGTTGGCGCTCCCCGGCCCGGCCAGAGAATTAAACCACCTACCGTAGGCGGGGGAGTCTTAGAGACCCCACGAGAAGAGGTTGGGCGCACAAACGGCAACCCACGGCCCAGATCCCGGCGCTTAATTACGCGCTATCCGCGCAGGTCGACTGGTCTTCTTAATCGGATAGCGGGACGACACCTACTGTGCATGTTCAATCCGTAACGATCACCGGTTTCCGGTCTTTCGGCCCCACCGCCGTCAAGATCGAGCTCGGCAACAGTCTCACGGCGGTGGTGGGGGCGAACGCGTCTGGCAAAACTGCGCTGCTTCAGGCCTTGTGCAAGATGTTTGGGGTGACACAGGCGCAACGCACGATCCATCGCTTGGATTTTTACCTACCGCCCGATGTCGCACCTGAAGACCTTTCGACCCGCACGCTGTCGATCGACGCGATCATTGCGTTGCCCGAGCTGGCCGCAGGCTCAGCGACGCCCCAAACTATTGCGCCGGTCTTCAAGCACATGCAGATCGCGGCGCCGGGCGGGGAGCCGCTTTGCCGGGTGCGGCTCGAGGCGCAGTGGGAAGACGACGGCACGGCGGAAGGAGTGGTGACGCAAGACCTCTACTGGATCAACATCCTGGACGAGGTCATCGACGACGATGACAAGTACCCCGTCGCGCCGATCGATCGCGGACTCATTCAGGTCTACTACACCCCGGCCTCGCGCGATGCTGAAGCACAGATCAAAAATACCACCGGAGCTCTTGCCGCACGTCTGCTGCGCGCCATCGACTGGTCGGAGAAAACGCGCGACGCGATCGACGACGCCACGACAGAACTCGCAGAAGCCTTCAGGGCCGAGGCGGCGATCGGGGCGATGAGTGACGCCCTTTCCGATCGCTGGAGCGAGCTGCACGACAACGTGACCGACACGGATCCAAGCCTCGCCCTCATCAGCCAACGCTTCGAAGAGGTCATCAGGCGCGTTGGTGTACTATTCGAGAAGGGTCCGGCGCAGATCGAGCGCGACCTTGATGCCTTGAGCGACGGGCAGAAGTCGCTCTTCTACTTCGCGCTGGCGGCAGCCGTATTCGACCTCGAACGCAACGCCGTCGCCAAAAAGATCAAAGGGTTTCGTACCGAAAGTCTCCGCATCCCCGCGTTGAGTATCTTTGCCATCGAGGAGCCGGAGAACCACCTGTCTCCATACTACCTCGCGCGGATAGTGCGTCAGGTCCGTTCTGTGGTTGCAAGCGACAGCGCGCAGGCCATCGTCACGAGCCACGCGCCTGCGGTGCTAAGCCGCGTCGCGCCCGAGGAGGTGCGGTACTGCCGCTGCAGTGACGAAAAACGTGAGACAAGCGTCAAGCCGGTGCGGCTTCCGGAAAACGATGAAGAAGCCGTGAAATTCGTGCGGGGCGCCATGCTGGCGTTCCCCGAATTGTACTTCGCGCGATTCGTTGTCCTGGTCGAGGGCGACTCGGAGCGGATCGTGTTGCCAAGGCTCGCTGAAGCCGAAGGCCTTCTCCTTGATCCATCCTTCGTCGCGATCGTTCCGCTCGGCGGACGGCACGTGCAGCACTTTTGGCGTCTGCTGAAAGGGCTCGATATTCCGTTTGCTACCTTGCTTGACCTTGATTTGGGCCGGAACGGCGGAGGCTATGGACGCGTCAAGACCGCCATAGGCAATCTGATCGACATCGGCGTCTCACGAAAAGAACTGCTTGCGGTCGAGGGTGGTGGGCAAGCTGATTTCGACAAAATGCACACGTGGAAGACCAGTGAATACCTAACTGGTTGGGTAGAGTTTCTAAGAGACCACAATGTTTTCTTTTCGGAGCCGCTCGATCTCGATATGGCCATGCTGAATGCATATCCCAAGGCTTACGAGGCAATCCTTCCGAGCAGCGGCGGACCCTCGGGCAAGACGGAAACGGCTGCGGCGGCCGTGCTGGGCGAAGGAGGGGAAGGCCTGGACGCCTACAAAGAGCTTTATCCGGACTACGAAAAGCTTATGCCAGCCTACCGGTATCATTTCTTAACCCACAGCAAGCCCGCGACCCACCTTCGTGCCTTCGCGCATCTCGACGATGCAGCATTGAAAAAGGACATGCCGGAGCCCTACCGCGCGTTGCTCGCGCACATTAACAAAAACCTGAATCGTGACTGACCATGGCTTTGCTTAGCCGTCACATTGAACCCGACCGCTGGCAACCGATCGGAATCGCAGAGCTCGAAGCGAATGCGTTGGAGGTGGTCCGTTCCGTTAACAACCGCTCGGTTATCGCGGGTCCCGGCTCGGGCAAGACGGAGCTGCTCGCCCAACGGGCGTGCTACGTCCTACAATGCGGCATCTCGCCCGCGCCGCAACGCATATTGGCGATCAGCTACAAGCGCGATGCCGCCTCGACTCTCGATAAGCGGGTGCGCGCGCGCGTGCATCCGGAACTTGCGCACCGCTTTGACTCACTCACCTTCGACGCTTTCTCAAAGAGCCTGGTCGACCGGTTTGGTCAGGCTCTTCCCGAGCGGTGGCGTCCGACGCCGGACTATGAGATTGCCGACGCGACCGATCCAATCGTGCGTGACTTTCTCCAGCGATTGAGACCGCCTGCCACCGTCGGCACCGTTGCCGACATCATGGGCATTGCCGTTAAGACGTTCGAAAAGCGCCACGTCGTCGCCGTGCCCCTAACAATTGATCCCATTGCAAATCCTTCGCCCGAGCAATGGGCGGCCGAGCAGTTCTGGGAGAATTGGCTGCGAGGCGGGGATCGTAGCTACCTGACGTTTGCGATGATCGGCCGCCTCGCCGAGCTTCTCGTGCGCACCAACCCGATGGTGCGGCAGGCCCTCCAACTGACCTATTCGCACCTATTCATGGACGAATTTCAGGATACCACTCAGGTTCAATACGACCTTGCCAAGAGCATCTTCCGCGGCTCGAAGACAGTCGTGACAGCGGTCGGTGATTACAAACAGCAAATCATGCGCTGGGCGATGGCGATGGATGACGCATTCACGCCCTTCGAGACTGACTTTGCCGCGACGCGAACACCGCTCCACAACAACTATCGGTCATCTCCTGACCTCGTTCGCATTCAGGGCATCCTGGCAAAGGCGCTGGATGCGAAGTCCGTGAGTGCAGTGTCCAAATCCCCAGGCACTATTGTCGGCAACAGTTGCGAAGTGTGGGACTTTCCTGATGCCGATGCCGAGTCAAAAGGCCTTGCCAAGTTTGTCAGCGACGAGATGGCAAAATATCATCTCAAGCCGCGCGACTTTGCGGTGCTCGTGCGGATGAGGGCGGCAGACTACATGGTCAATTTAGCTCCCGCCTTTCGGGCCCGCGGACTAATTCTTCGCAATGAGGCGGCTAAGGTAGGACAGGTCGCACTGCAGGAGTTGTTCTCGGAAGTTGTTTCAGAAACGCTTGTCACCTTGCTTCGTCTCGTAACGTCGGATCGGGCGGGCCGCTATTGGACGGATTGCCTCGATACCGTTTGCGCTATGCGCGGCCTCACGTTCGATGACGAAGACCGCCGCGCCAAGATTGCGAAATCGCTCGACGAGTTGTCAGCCGCCTTTGCAGCCGAATTTCCGACGCCGGTTACTGATACTGCGGCCGCGCGCGCTGTTGTCAAACGCATCATCGACTTCGTCGGCCGCAAATACCTTCTCGCCGCCTCACCTGCGTACCGACAGGGCGACTGGTTCGAGAAGGTGATCGACGCCGCCACATTGCACCTTGAAGCCTCGTGCCGCGGTGCAAAAAACTGGTCAAGCGCATTGGATGTTTATGAAGGCATTCATGCCATCCCGCTTATGACGGTGCACAAGAGTAAGAGCCTGGAGTATCACACGGTTGTCTTCGTTGGCCTGGAGGACAGCGCCTGGTTTAATTTTCACAAGCAAAGCCACGAGGAAACAGCGGGATTCTTTGTCGCATTCTCGCGCACCAAGCAACGCGTGATCTTCACATATTGCTCCGCACGTGGGGCGCGCACGCAGATCGCCCCGTTGTACGAATTGCTTGAGAAAGCTGGGGTGCAAACAATTGCGAAAAAGTAGCTCTGCTAAGGACCAATATTTCGTCCTTGATCCCTCGATTCGGAATATGAATCAGTGGGTCCACACTTCCATCATTTCGGCTCGACGCGGATTGCGGCCATTGTCAGCCCCCGCATTGGCGACTAAGAAATCGTGTCACCCCTTGCGGGCGGATCATTCCGCCCCCCAACCTTGCCGAGGAGCAATTCGAGCATGCGCACCCTCGCGATCGTTTTGGGCTTGGCGTTTGCGGTGATCGCAATCGTTTACTGGCTCGTGCCTGCGGGCTCGCTGCCGGGCGTTTTTCCGGGGTTCGAAGCCGGCTCGCCGCGCCTGCACCTCAAGCATGGCCTCGCCGCGGCGGCCGTCGCCGTCGTGCTTTTCGCCATCGCGTGGTACGCCGGGCGATCCCGCGCGTGAGGCGCGCCGCGAGGGAGCGTCACTCCGCCTTCCACGGGATGATGACGCGCTCGAGCTCGTTGAGGATGAGCGTAATCAGAAAGCCGATGATCGCGATCACGAACAGGCCGACATACATCTGTTCGACCGCGAACGTGCTCCACGCGCTCCAGATCAGATAGCCGAGCCCGCTCTTTGCGCCCACCATTTCAGCCACCGCGATCAGCACGAGCCCGATGCCGATCCCGAGCTTGAAGCCGGTCATGATCACCGGCAGCGCGCCGGGGAGCGCGATGGTCCAGAATGTGTTCCAGCGGTTGGCTTTGTAGTTGCGTCCGACATCGAGATAGATCTTGTTGATTTCGAGCACGCCCGTCGTCGCGTTGATGACCACGGGGAAGAACACCCCGACCGCCACCATGAAGATTTTCGAGGCCTCCCCCAGGCCGAAGATCAACAGCGCCAGCGGCAGGATCGCGCTCTTGGGCACCGGATAGGTCGCCGCGATCAGCGGGTCGAACAGCGCTCGGATCGGCCGGTTGAGCCCCATGACGATGCCAAGGACGAGCGCCGGCACGCCGCCGAGGATCGCGCCATAGAACAGGCGTTGCATGCTCACGGCGGTGTGGGTGACAAGCTCGCCCGTGCGCAACATCTCGATCATCGTCGAGACGACGCTCGAGGGAGCCGGAAAAAACCTGGTGTCGATGAAGCCGAAGCGGGCACAAAGCTCCCACAAAACGAGAAGCGCAAGCGGCGATATGATGCTCAACAGCCGATCGCGCGTGCGCGCGGACATTTTCGCGCCCTCCGACCCGGTCGAAATCGTTTGCACGCTCATGATTTGATCTCCTCCTCCTGCTGGCGCGCACGGTGCACCTCCTCGCGCAGGCTCGACCAGATGTGCGCAATCAGCTCGCCGTATTGCGGCATCTTCTGCAGCTCCATGATGTTGCGCGGCCGCGCGAGCGGCACTGGCACGAACGTCTTCACTTTCCCCGGCTGCGCCGTCATGACCATGATGCGATCCCCCAGAAACACCGCCTCGTCGACCGAATGGGTGATGAACACCACGGTCTTCTTGTGCTCCTCCCAGATGTGCAGCAACTCTTCCTGCAACAGCAGCTTGTTCTGCGCGTCGAGCGCCGAGAACGGCTCGTCCATCAGCAGAATTTCGGGATCATTGGCGAACGCGCGCGCGATCGACACGCGCTGACGCATGCCGCCGGAAAGTTGGTGTGGATAATATTTGGCGAAACGCGTGAGACCGGTGCGCGCGAGATAGTGGCCGACCACCTCCTTGACGGTGGCGGATGGCACGCGCCGCATCTTGAGGCCGTAGGCGGCGTTGTCCCAGACCGTCATCCAGGGGAAGATCGAGTCGCCCTGGAAGATCATCGAATTCACCGGGCGCTGCGAATGTGGCGTCTCGATCTCGATAGCGCCGGAGGTAACGGAGTCGAGGCCGGCAAGGATGCGCAACAGCGTGGTCTTGCCGCATCCGCTCGGGCCGACGATCATGAAGAACTCGCCCGGAGCGATGTCGAGCGAGACGCCATCGATCGCAATGAGCTGTCCGAACACCTTGCGCAGATCGCGGATGCGGATGGCCGGCCGCATCGGCAGCGGTTCGGCGGCTTCGAGCCTGGTGAGCGGGCGGGGCATGGATGATCCTGGGAGCTTCAATTTGCCGAGCGAAGCCCCCGTTCACAACCGATTCTTTCGCGCCGATTGGCCGCGGCCATCGACCTCTGCTAGAAGCCCGACGCCATGTCGAACGTCGAGCCGACACGATGAAACGCAGCAGCGATCGAATTCTCACCACCCATGTGGGCAGCCTGATCCGGCCCGAGCCGCTGCAGGGGTTCCTGCGCGCGAAGCAGGCCGGCGAAGCGGTCGCCGCGAAAGCCTATGAGACGTGCCTGACCCAGTCGGTCGGCGCCATCGTCCGCCGGCAGGCCGAGGCCGGCATCGACGTGATCAGCGACGGCGAATTCGGGAAATCGATCAGCTGGTCGCAATACGCGCTCGAGCGCTTGAGCGGCTTCGAACGCCGTCCGATCAAGCCAGGCGCCAATCCCTTTCAGCGTGGCGCCGACCGAGAGCGCTTCGCCGAATTCTATGCCGAGCTCGACGCGCGCGAAGAGGTGGCAACAAGGACGGACTCGGTCTGCGTCGGACCCATCGCCTATACCGGGCAGGCGGAGCTCGAGCGCGACATCCACAATTTCAAGGCTGCGCTCCAAGGCGTGAAGGTCGAGGAGGCGTTCCTGCCGGTCGCCGCGCCCGCGAGCGTCATCCCGGACCGCAAGAACGAATATTACGCCAACGACAAGGAGTGCCTCCTCGCCATCGGCGCGGCGATGCGCACGGAATACAAAATGATCGTCGACGCCGGCTTCGTGCTGCAGCTCGACGACGCGCGTGCCGCCGTGAGCTACGATCGCATGGTGCCGCCGGCAAGCTTCGCCGACTACCGCGAATGGGTCGCCGCGCACATGGAGGTGCTCAACCACGCGATCGAGGGACTGCCGCCCGATCGCATGCGTTATCACGTCTGCTGGGGAAGCTGGCCGGGGCCGCATACCACCGACGTGCCGCTCGAGGACATCGTCGACCTCATCCTCAAGGTGAATGTCGGCGCCTACGTGATCGAGGGCGCCAATCCGCGTCACGAGCACGAGTGGAAGGTGTGGAAGGATGTGAAGCTGCCCGCGGGCAAGGTGCTCATCCCGGGCGTCATCAGCCACGCCACCAACGTGGTGGAACATCCCGAGCTCGTCGCCGAGCGCATCATCCGCTACGCGCGGCTCCTCGGGCGCGAGAACGTGCTGGCGGGAACGGATTGCGGCTTCGCGCAAGGACCGTTCTACCGGCGGGTCCACCCCTCGATCATGTGGGCGAAGCTCGAAGCGCTGGCGGAGGGCGCGCGGCTTGCCAGCAGAGAATTGTGGACCTGAGGCCTAGTGTCCCGATTCCGAAGTTCGCATCATTGTGCCGCAGCCTCGTTTGCGAACTTCGGAATCGAAGGACACTAAGCAACTTATTGATCTAGTGTGGCTTTGGTCAGAAGTCCGCATTTCGGACTGGCTGCAAAAATGATGCGGACTTCTGAACCGCCACACTAGCCCGTCGCCGTTCAGTCCTTCTTCGACAGCATTCGATCGGCACTGAAGCGGCCTGCACCGGTCACGAACAACACCAAGGTGCCGCCGAAGAGCGCAAGATTTTTGAGGAAGTTGTTGTACTGGGCCATCACCTGGGCGGCCGGATATTCCCAATAGCGGTGGGCGAGCGCGGTGGCGACGATGAGGAAGAGGAGACACACCAGGGCGGCGTAGCGGGTGGCAAAACCTAGAATCAGAGTGAGGCCGATCAAGAATTCGACCGGAGCGCCGATCCAGGAGAAGAACCCGGGGTTGGGCACTTTCAGATTTCCGAGGTACGCGACATAGCCGCCCATGTTCATGAACTTGCCCCACGCGCTCGTGAGGAAGAGCCAGCCCAGCAGCACGCGGCCGACCAGCAATAAAGCGTCGCTGGCGCTGGCCGCAAAGCCATCCGCGTGGGACAGAACGGGAAGTGACGACTCGCTTGCGTGGTTGGACATGGTTCCCTCCTAGCCTTGCCTAGCCTTGCCGATATGACTGATACCGATAGCTCGCGACGCGAGACGAATGGCGCTCGCTTCGGCGCGCTCGATCAGAGTTCCCGCCCGATCGCGCGGTCGAGCGACCAAGCGCCGCCGCCGCGGATCAGGAAGAACAACGCGCAGAAGCCGATCAGCAGCGCGTATTCCGAGCCGCCTTGCGTCCAGAAAAAGCCCTTCGCCGAGGTGAATTTCACTCCCATGATCATGAAGATGACGACTGCAGCCGCCGCGAAGCGCGTAAACAGTCCCAGCACCAGCAGGGTACCGCCGATCAATTCGGTGCAGCCGACCAGCGTGCCCCAGAATATGCCGGGCGTGAAGCCGATCCGATCGAACAGCGCGGCGTTGCCGGCAAACCCCATGCCGCCGAATGCGCCGAACAGCTTCTGCAGGCCGTGCGGAATGAGGATCGCGCCGAGCGCGATGCGCAGGATCGGTTCGGCATATTCGTCGACCGCGCTGTAAACGTTGCCGAGCGCGGGAATGTAGTGATGCGATGTTGCTTCGGTCATCACCGTGCCCCCTCGATGGTGCTTTCCCTCGCTTGCGCCTTCACCGGATACCGGTGGGCGAAAGCTGCGGCTCTTGATGACTCGCTGGAGGATGAGCTTATCGGTGACGGCGGCCGGTGCAAAGAGCCTTGCGGCGGGACGCGCCGTAGGCTGCTGCAGCGCAAATGGGACGCGCGCAACGCCGTGCAGCCGGATTGACGTGCCATAAGCGGCTCGGCAGAGTTCCGATCGTGCCCCTCAAGATCGTTCAATTCCTTGCGCTCACGCTCACCGCGCTTGCGTTGGTACCGAGCGGCGCGCATCTGTGCGCGCTGCCCAACAAGATCAACCTGGTGGCGGAGCAGTATTTCATCGTGCAGAACATCTACCGCGGTTGGAGCTTGTTCGGCGTCGCCTTGATCGGCGCGCTGATCGCCAATCTGGCGCTGGCGCTGATGCTGCGCGGTCGGGGCGCGCCGTTCGTTCTCGCGCTGTTCGCGTTTCTTTGCATCGCCCTCACGCTCGTCGTCTTCTTCATCTGGACCTACGCCGCCAATCAGGCGACCAACAATTGGATGATGATCCCGGACAATTGGGAGCAACTACGCCGGGAGTGGGAGTATTCGCATGCCGCCAATGCGGTCGTGACCTTCGCGGCATTGTGCTCGGTTGCCCTGTCCGTGCTGACGACGCGGGAATGAGCGGTTAGTGGCGGGGTTGGCGTTTACTAGTGTGGCGGTTCAGAAGTCCGCATCATTTTTGTAGCGAGTCCGAAATGCGGACTTCTGAACCAAAGCCACACTAGATCGATAAGTTGCTAGTGTCCTTCGATCCGAAGTTCGCAAACGGGGCTGCGGCACAATGATGCGAACTTCGGAATCGGGACACTAGCGGCGAGAGGCCTCATTGAACGGTCCGGAACGGGTGTCTATCGTCGCGCCAATTACCATCGAAACGATCGGAGGAAATCGCATGATCGTATTGCCGCTCAGCGTTGCGCTGGTTGCGTTCGCTCTCACGCTTGCGCCGATACTGTCTTGGCCCGCAGCCTTGCAGGCCCAGGATTACCCAACGCGTCCGGTCAGGATCATCGTGCCGTTCGGCGCCGGCGGGCCCGCCGACGTTTACTCCCGCGTTCTCGCCCAGCATCTCTCGGACGCGCTCAAGCAGCCCTTCGTGGTGGAGGACCGGCCCGGCGCCGGCTCGATCATCGGCACCGATGCGGTCGCCAAGTCGCCGCCCGACGGCTACACGCTGCTGGCAATGTCGAACACCCATACGACCAACGAATCGCTCATTGCCAACAAGCCGTTTCAGTTGATGCGCGACTTCGTGCCGGTGGCGGGGATCAACTATTCCGACCTGGTGATGGTGATCCATCCGTCGGTGCCGGCGAAGGACCTCAAGGAATTCATCGCTTATGCCAAGAGCAAGCCCGGAGAGCTCAATTACGCCTCCTCCGGCGCCGGCACGCCCTATCACATGGCGGCCGAGCTGTTCAAAGCGATGAGCGGAACCAATCTGGTGCACGTTCCACACAAGGCTTCCGGCGAGATGCGCAACAGCGTGATCGGCGGCCATGTGCAAATGGCGTTCGATGCCATCACCACCATGGCGCCGAACGTCAAGGCCGCCCAGGTGCGCGCGCTCGGCACCTCCGCCGCCAGACGCTCGACGGTATTACCCGATGTTCCCACCATCGCCGAGGCGGGGGTGCCGGGCTACGAATCGACCATCTGGCTCGGGATCATGGCGCCGGCCGGCACGCCGAAGGCGATCGTCGACGTGCTCAATGCCGAAATCAACAAGGCGATCAGGCGGCCCGACGTGAAGGAAGCATGGGACAAGCAGGGAGCGGTGGCGCTGGTGATGACTCCCGCCGAGTTCGACGCCTACCTGCGCAAGGACATCGAGAAGTGGGCGCAGGTGGTGAAGGTTTCGGGCATCAAGGCGGAGTGACGCCATCTCGCTGCGGGCAACCGCTGACGCCGACGTCGCGCCCGGCCAGCGCTTCGCCGGGGCGGCCACGTCTTTGATGTTGCGCGTGCGCTGCAAACGGCCGAAAATATCGCACGATTACAAGATTAGCGGGCGTGCAAGCCCGCGAGGAGGAGACCATGCTCTCGGCGATGAAGTTCAAGATCATCCTGTGGGGGATGGCGCAGCTTCTCGTATACGCGGCCTGGCGGCATCCGGCCTTCCGCGCGCGTCTCAAGGAGCGCAACCTCGTCGCGCAGCTCAAGGCCCGCGACGAGGAGATCGGCCGTTGGTACGCGATCCGCGACGGCAAGGTGACGTCGGGCAGCGGGCTGCGTGTCGACGCTGAAGTCACGCTTGCCTTCAAGACCGCCGCGATCGCCGCCGATCTGCTCATGCCGCCGATCAACTGGCTCGATCAGATCAACGCGCAGAAGGATTTCAAGCTCACCCTCGAAGGGCCGGAGGATCTCACCAACTGGTTCGCGCAGACCATCATGATGAGCCAGAGCGTCGGCTTGAAGATCGGCACGCGGCTTGCCGACGGCACCATGCGCTATTGCAACATGACCAACGGCGGACCGGTTTTCGTCTACGTCAAGGACGGCAAGATCGTCCGCATGACGCCGATCGATTTTGCCGCGGATGATCCACCGCCGTGGACCATCGAAGCGCGCGGATTGAAGCTCACGCCGCCGCGCAAGACCACGCTTGCCCCGCATGGGCAGAACGCGAAGTCGATCGTTTATTCGCCCGATCGCCTGCTCTATCCGATGAAGCGCGTTGACTTCGACCCGAATGGCGAGCGCAATCCGCAGAACCGCGGCAAGTCGGGCTACGTGCGCATCTCTTGGCCGGAGGCGCTTGACCTCGTCGCGGGCGAGATCAAGCGGCTCAAGCGCACCTACGGTCCCGGCGTCATGGCGGTGTCGCACGGTTCCCACCACACCTGGGGCAATATCGGTTATTACCTCTCCGCGTTGTTCCGCTTCCGCAACGCCGTCGGTTACACCCAGATCCACCATAATCCCGACAGCTGGGAAGGCTGGTACTGGGGCGCGGTGCATCACTGGGGCTACACGCTGCGCGTCGGCCAATCGGAGACCTACGGCACGGTCGAAGATTGCCTGCAGAACTGCGACATGATCGTGTTCTGGGCCGCCGATCCCGAGAGCACGAGCGGCTCCTATGGCGCGCAGGAAGGCACCGTGCGCCGGCAATGGCTGAAGAATCCCAAGCTCGGCATCAAGGTCGTGCACGTCGATCCGTACTACAACGCGTCGGCGCAATTCCTGCCGGGCAAGTGGTTCGCGCCCAGGCCCACCACCTCGGTCGCGATGGCCATGGCCATCGCTTATGTCTGGATCAAGGAGGACCTCTACGACAAGGAATACGTGCAGACCCACACCGTCGGCTTCGACAAATGGCGCGCTTATCTCCTCGGCGAAGAGGACGGCATCGCGAAGACGCCGGAGTGGCAGGAGAAAGAGACCGGCGTGCCGGCAAGGGACGTGCGCGCGCTCGCGCGCGAGTGGGGCAGGAAGCGTGTCTATCTCGCGCCCGGCGGTTGGGGCAACGGCCACGGCGGCGCCTGCCGCAACCAGACCGGCATCCAATGGGCGCGCGTCATGGTGTGCCTGACCGCGATGCAGGGGCTCGGCAAGCCCGGCGTCAACATGGGCAATCTGCAATGGGGCTGCCCGCTCGACTTCCAGTTCTATTTCCCCGGCTACGCCGACGGCGGCATGTCGGGCGATCTCGAAAACACCGCGATGCCGGTCGAGCTCTATCAGCGCATGCCGCAGCTGCCGAGCATGTCCACCACCTTCCAGCGCATTCCGCGGCTGCGGACGCCCGAGGCGATCGCCGACGGCAAGGCCGAAGGCTATCCTTGGGTCGGAAAATCAATCGAGCACCAATTCGCCAAGTTCTCCTATCCGGCGCCCGGCCATGCGCCGGTGCGGATGATGTACAAATACGGCGGCTCGATCCTCTCCACCATGAACAACACCAACCGCTGGGTGCGGATGTATCAGTCGCCGAATCTCGAATTCGTCGTCAACCAGTCGATCTGGTTCGAGGGCGAGGCCAAGTTTGCCGACGTGATTCTGCCCGCCTGCACCAATTTCGAGCGCGTCGACATCAGCGAGTGGGCGGGCCTGGGCGGCTACGGCCACCACGGCCAGCAGCAGCTCAACCACCGCGTCATCATCTTCCAGGCGCCGGCCATCGCGCCGCTGGGCGAATCGCACTCCGATTTCTGGATCTTCAACGAGATCAGCAAGCGGCTCGGCCTCGCCAATTATTTCTCCGAGGGCGTCAACGAGATCGATTGGGTCAAGCGCGTGTATCTCGCTTCCGATATGCCCAAGGTGATCTCGTGGAAGAAGTTCATCAAGCGCGGCTATTACGTGGTGCCGGCGGAGAAGGAGAAGCTGCGCGCGCCGGTGTCCTTCCGCTGGTTCTGGCAGAACCGCAAGAAGGACGTGCCGGAGGCGCAGCCTCTGCCCTCCGACTACACCGACGAATATCTGCGCGGGCTGCAGACTCAGTCCGGCAAGCTCGAGTTCGAGTGCAACAGCCTCAAGCGCTTCAACGATCCCGAGCGGCCGCCGATCGTCAAATACGAGCCGTCATGGGAAGGGCCGCATTCGGGCGAGATGTACGAGCGCTATCCGCTGCAAATGCTCACGCCGCATTCGAAGTACTCGTTCCACACCCAGGGTGACGGCAAGGATTCGTTCCTGCTCAATATCGAGGACCACCGGGTCAAGGTCGACGGTTATTACTACTGGATCATGCGGCTCAACGCCGAGGACGCGGCCGATCGCGGGATCAAGAAGCATGACCTGGTGAAGGTCTTCAACGATCGCGGCGCGGTGATCTGCGCGGCGCTGCCGACCCAGCGGCTGCCGCGCGGTGTGTGCCATGGCTACGAGTCGTCCGCGATCTACGACCCCATGGGCGAACCGGGCAAATCGGTCGATCGGGGCGGCTGCCTCAACCTGCTCACGCCCGAGCGCACGCAGACCAACTCGACGCACTCGATCGCGGGCGCGAACTCGCTGGTTCAGGTCGAACTGTGGGACGGCCGCACCGAGCACATGTCGGAGACCTTCGCGCGCATGGAGAAGGACAAGGAAGTCCGCGACACGCTCAAAGCCGCGCAGCTCGTGCCGGCGAAGTAATGATGTAGTTGCGACTGGGATGCCCACGAAGGCGGGCATCCAGCTCTGATATAGAGTATCGCCATGCAAAAATGGAACATGATCATCGACGTGGCGGAGTGCACGAATTGCAATCTGTGCACGCTCGCGGCCATGGACGAATACGTGGGCAACGATTGGCCCGGTTACAGCGCGCCGATGCCGAAGCACGGGCACAAGTGGATCAACATCCTGCAGAAGGAGCGCGGGCAGGTGCCGATGATCGACATCGCCTACGTTCCGACCATGTGCAACCACTGTGACGATCCGCCGTGCATGGCCAAGGCCGGCGACGCGGTGAAAAAGCGCGACGACGGGATCGTGCTCATCGATCCGGAGAAGGCGAAGGGGCGCAAGGATCTGGTCGAGGCCTGCCCCTACGGCCACATCTGGTGGAACGACGAGTTGCAGCTGCCGCAGATCTGGCCGTTCGATGCCCACCTCATCGACCAGGGCTGGCAGCAGACCCGCGGCCAGCAATCGTGTCCGACCGGCGCCATGCGAGCGATCAAGGTCGAGGACGAGGAGATGGCGCGCCTGGCGCGCGAGCAGGCGCTCGAAGTGATGAAGCCCGAGTTGGGCACCCGCCCCCGGGTGTATTATCGCAATCTCTGGCGCTACTCGAAGTGCTTCATCGGCGGCACCCTGGCGGCGGAGATGAATGGCGTCGTCGATTGCGTCGAGGGCGCGAGCGTTCGCCTCAGCAAGGATGGCCGAACGGTCGCTGAGACGACGAGCGACAACTATGGCGACTTCAAATTCGACAAGCTCGATGAAGGCTCAGGCACGTATCTGGTCGAGATATCGGCGAAGGGCCGGAGCCAGAAATCCGTCGAAGCAACTCTCGGGGCCAGCATCAATCTCGGCGAGATCCGACTTTAATCGCGTCACACAAAGTGTCGTCCCCGCGAAAGCGGGGACCCATATTCCAGAGGCCAGTGATCATGGGTCCCCGCTTTCGCGGGGACGACGGCAAAGAGTTGCTAGTTGGCAGGATGGTTGATTCGACCCCGCTCATCTTCCCGCAGCTCGGTCCCATCTATCAGGCGCTCTTTCCCTGGGCCGAGGCGCTGTTGCGCGTCGTCGCGGGACTAGCGCTCGTCCCGCATGGACTGCGCAACACGTTCGGGATGTTCCCATCGACCGGGGTGCAATCGCACAATTTGACCGAGCTGGCGCGACAGCTCGACCGCGACGGCTATCGTCCCGGAAAATTCTGGGCGCCGGCGATCTCGATCACGCAGCTCGTGGGCGGTCCGATGCTCGCGCTCGGGCTGTTCACGCGGCCCGTCGCCTGCGTCATCATGATCTTTCTCGTCGTATCCAATTACGAGCGTTGGCGGGTCGGCGGATATTTCTGGAACAAAACGGGCCTCGAATACACGCTGATGTGGACCGTGGCCGTGTTGTATTTCCTGGTGCACGGCGGTGGCGCGATCTCGGTCGATCATCTTCTCATCGGGCGCGAGTTCTGACCGCCAACTCGCTGGAATGCGGACGCCGGTTTCGTTACCATCGCGAGCGGGGTAACGCGATATCGGGCACCGCAGTCCCGCCTTCAAACAGGGAGCTCTCGCCGTGAACATCCATTCCAAGACCACGACCGATCCAGCGACCGCGGTATCGCCCGCGGAATGGCAGGTTCGCGTCGATCTCGCCGCGGTCTATCGCCTGGTCGCGCACCACGGCTGGGATGATGGCATTTACAACCACTGCTCCATGCGCGTTCCGGGAGAAGATCGAAAGTTCCTGATGAAGCGGCACGAGCTGCTGTGGACGGAGGTCACGGCTTCGAACCTGGTCAAGGTCAGCATGGACGAGGACCTCGACGAGCGGGCCGGCGTCAATCGCCCGGGCTTCACGCTGCACGGCGGCGTCCTGCGCGGGCGGGGAGACGTGAACTGCGCGGTGCACGTCCACACGCGCACCGGAATGGCGATCGCAGGCCTCAAGAGCGGGCTGCGCATGATTTCGCAGGAGGCGGTGCGCTTCTTCGGCTCTATCGGCTATCACCCCTACGAAGGCATCACCGAGGATTTCGGGGAGCGCGAGCGGCTCATCGCCCATCTCGGCAACAATCGCGCAATGGTCATGCACAATCACGGCGTGCTCACGGTGGGCAAGACCGCGCGCGAGGCTTTCATCCTGATGAAGCATCTCTTGGAGGCCGCTGAAATCCAGTTGGCGATGGAAGCGACCGGAGGCGAGCTGATCGAGATCCCGCCCGAAATCTGCAAGAAGACGGTGCTGCAGTACGAAAAACACGACAGCGGCCGCGGCTCCGCCGACTGGCCGGCCTATCTTCGCATGCTCGACCGCATCGATCCGAGCTATCGGACCTGACATTGGCGAAACCGTTCTGCAGGATTGTGCAAGCGCGAAGCGTGCTTGTGGCAGCACTGACCGTGCTCGCCATTGCGGGCTCGATTTCCTCCGCACGCTCGCAAGGATGGCCGCAGAAGCCGGTCAAGATCGTGGTTCCGTTCGCACCGGGGGGGAATACCGACGGCATTGCCCGTCTGATCGCGCAGCCCCTCGGCGACGCGTTTGGGCAACAGTTCGTGGTCGAGAACCGCCCAGCGGCGGCCGGTGCGATCGCGGCCGAAGCGGTCGCCCGCTCGTCCGCCGACGGACATATGCTGCTGATGGGAACCCCGTCGCAAATCGCGATCATTCCGCTGACGACCAGGACGGCCTACGACCCGGTCAAAGATTTTGCTCCCATCAGCGTGATTGGGACCAATCCGTACGTGTTGGTCGTCCATCCTCGCATACCGGCGAATACGCTTGCCGAATTCATCGACTATGCCCGCGGCCACCCCGACAAACTGACCTATGTGGCGCCGGTATTCGGAGGCTTGAGTCATCTCTCGATGGTGTTGTTTCTCAAACGCGCGGGGCTCGAGATGACCCCTGTGAGCTACAAGGGTGGCGCGGCGCCATTGACCGACGTGATCGCCGGTCACGTCCCCATTTATTTCGCGACTTTGTCGGAGGCCATGTCGCAGGCAAACAGCGGAGCCATTCGCCTGCTTGCGGTGTCGAGCGAGAAGCGCGTCCCGCAAATCCCGAACGTTCCCACCTTCGCCGAGTCAGGATTTCCCGGCTTCAGGGCGCTCACCTGGAACGGGCTGATGGCGCCATCGGCGATGCCCACGGACACCGTCGAGCGGATCGCGAAAGAGGTGTCCCACGCCTCTAACGACGCAAAATTTGCCGAGCGGCTTGCGGCGTTCGGGGTTGACCCGCTCGGCAATACCCCCGAGGCGTTCGCGGCGATGATCGCAGCCGACATCGCTTTGTGGGGGGAAGCGGTCAAGATCGCCGGCATCCAAGCGCATAAAGCGAACTAGCGAAACGTCGTGCCGCGGCGGCGACGCGCGACACGTTGCAGGAACGCCGCGGGCGCTGGCTGGGGCATGGCCGGGTCGCGCTGGGTTGGTGTATGATCGCCTTGCGCTCATCCATGCGCGAGCAGCGCACGGAGCGCTGCAGTCGGCCCACAAGGAGCTTTGGTCATGCTCGACGTCGTCAAGAAGGTTGCACCCTCGATTCCGTTCGATGCGCATCGCCTCGATCGGCTGATGGATGAGGCCGGGATCGACGTTCTGCTCGCGACCTCGAAGCACAACGTGCAGTACCTGCTCGGCGGCCATCGCGCCTTTTTCTTCGAGTCCATGGATGCGATGGGATTGAGCCGCTATCTGCCGGTCCTCGTCTATCCCAAGGGCGCGCGCCAGAAGGCGGCTTATTTCGGCCATCGCATGGAAGGCTTTCAGAAGGAAAACGATCCGTTCTGGGTGTCGGAGTCGCAGACCAATTCGTCCGGCACCGTCGATGCCATGCAGAAGGCGATCGACTACGCGCGCAAATTGGGAGCAAAGCCCCGCCGGATCGGCGCCGAGCTCGGTTTTCTACCGGTCGATGCCGGCACCGCGCTACGCAACGCCTTCCCCGGCAGCGAAATCGCGGACGCGTTGTTCGTGCTCGAGCGGCTGCGCGCGGTGAAGAGTCCCGAGGAGCTGAGGAAGCTGCGCATCGCCTCCGAGCGCGTGATCGAATCGATGCTGGCGGTGATTGCCAATCACGGCCCCGGCGCGACCAAGCGGGAGCTGACCGAAGCGCTGCGGCGGGAGGAGACCAATCGCGGCCTTACCTTCGACTATTGTCTGATCACGGCGGGCTCGAGCCTCAACCGCGCACCGTCGGAGCAGAAATGGGGCAAGGGCGACGTGCTCTCGCTCGACTCCGGTGGCAACTATCACGGCTATATCGGCGACCTCTGTCGGATGGCGATCCACGGCGAGCCCGATGCCGAACTCGAGGATTTGCTGGCCGAGATCGAACAAATTCAGCGCGCGTCGATGAAGCCCATCAAGGCGGGAGCGACGGGGAGCGTGATCTACGCCGCGGCCGAACCGCTCGTGCACAAATCCAAGCACCACAACCACATGCACTTCCTCGCCCACGGCATGGGGTTGGTCAGTCACGAGGCGCCGCGGCTGACGGCGACGGGCCCGGTGCCATACGATGCCTACGACGCCGGTCGCCCGCTCGAGCGCGGAATGGTGGTCTCGGTCGAGACCACGCTGCAGCATCCCCAGCGCGGATTCATCAAGCTCGAAGATACGGTCGTGGTCACCGACACCGGATTCGAGATTTACGGCGAGGGCGGTCGCGGCTGGAACCGCGGCGGTACCGCGGTGCGGTGACCCGGGGCGGCAAATCGGGCTTTGGGCGAAACTCGGGAAAGGAAGGAAATATTCAGCTTGAACAGGCGCCGGCTGTCGAAACAGCCCTCACGCGCGGACGCTCCATGCCGTGATCACGATGCAAGGGCAATGAGGCGAAGCAGCGCCGCGGGCCGATGCAACACCAGCCCCGGCGGCTTTTCTTCGGAGAGTTAAATGCTCAGCGCGAGCAACGCGACTGCGCCGATCCCTACGACCAGAATCACCAAAGCCACCGGGTCGTAGTCGAGCCAATGCCTGCTTTGTACACTCATGACGCACCTCGCCCTGAAAGACCAACCCACTCTTCTCCCGGGTCCCCATAAATCGAGGGCCGGCGGGGGTTTGCGTCTTTGTTAGTCGCAGCTGGGGGCTTGGAGGTTCAAAAACTCGCGGCTCAGCCGAGCTCACGCCGGCTTGATCCTGCGGCGGCCGGGCCGCACTGACAGGCTGATGCGGCCGATAACATAATCCATTGATAAGACTGACCATCTTTCGCATGGCCACCCCGTCGGCCGCGCGCCGCGCCGCACGCACTTGGGCGGAAATTGGGCACGCCGCGTTCGGCCGAAGCGAAGGAACGACTTTTGCGTCGCAACATCAGGATTTCGGTTTCGATGCGCGCGCGCTCTTCACTGCATGAACCAGCCGTGGCTCACGACCAGCGACTGGCCGGTCAACGCGTTGCTTTCGAAGCCGGCAAAGAATACCGCCGTTTCGGCGACGTCCTCGACCGTGGTGAATTTTCCGTCCACCGTATCCTTCAGCATGACGTTCTTGATGACGTCGGCTTCTGAAATGCCGAGCTCCTTGGCCTGTTGGGGGATCTGCTTGTCGACCAGGGGGGTGCGCACGAAACCCGGGCAAATGACGTTTGCGCGCACGCCGTGCTTGGCGCCCTCCTTGGCGACCACCTTGGCCAGCCCGATCAATCCGTGCTTGGCGGTCACGTAGGGCCCCTTCAACACCGATGCCTCTTTCGAGTGCACCGACCCCATATAGATGATGCTGCCACCCGAGCCCTGTTTGTACATCCGCTGCAGCACGGCGCGGGTGGTGAGAAACGCGCCGTCGAGGTGGATGCTCAAAAGCTTCTTCCAGTCCGCAAACTTGAATTCATCGAGCGGGGCGACGATCTGGATGCCGGCATTGCTCACGAGCACGTCGATCTTTCCGAACTGCTCGACCGTGCGCGCGACGCCAGCCTCGACCTGTTGTTCGCTCGTCACGTCCATGACGACGCCGATCGCCTTGCGGGCATCGCCGAGTTCCGCCGCGGCCGCGTCGGCGGCCTTTTGATTCAAATCGGCGATCACGACCTTTGCGCCCTCGCGCGCGTAGGCTTTGGCGATCTCCTTGCCGATGCCGCTGGCGGCGCCGGTCACGATGGCGACTTTGTCCTTGAGACGCATGTCACGAAACTCCCGCGGTGGCAGGTTTCAGCGCCGGCTCGCGCTTCGCGGAGGCCGGCTGCAGGTAATCGTAGACGACCTTGCCGAGGCCGAGCGTGATATCGCAAATGAGGTGAACCGCGGACACGACCTCGAGCACGGGCAACTCGGCGACCGGGGCGAGGGCGTGCGGCGTGAGCGAAAGCGCCGCCGGGCCCGTCCACGCGCCCTTGAGCGTGATGTCCTCGAGATAATATTCAACGAGCTCGCAGATTCGCGGGGTGCCGTCGACGTGCGGAATGATCTTGAGCAGAAAGTTCGGGGCCGCGAGCGAAGCGCGCACCGCGTCGAGGTCGGCGGATTTGTGCTTGTATCCCATGCTGGCGGTGGCGACGCGGATCGGGCCGTAGTCGAGCGTGCCGACCATTTGATCGATCTCGACGTGCAGCGTCGGCTTGGCGAGCTTCTTGGGAAAGCCCCAAAGCTCGCGGCCGCCCGCGATCGGCGGCTCGTCGTTGAGGAACATGCAGTGGCTGTAGCCGCCCTTGCGGCCGCGAAACCGCACCGGAATGACCTGTCCGGTTTCGGTATAGTCGCCGAAGCCGGTGGAATCCGGCATACGGATGAACTCGTACTTGACCAGGGGCTCGTCCACCTCGAGCGGCTCCGGCACCACGGCGCGCAGCTTGTCCAGGTCCGTGCGATAGGTGATGACCAGGAATTCCCGGTTGATGAAACGATAAGGGCCCGGCGGATAGGCCGGGCTCGTCAGCGGCATGGCGAATGCCCGCGCCTTGACCTCTGCTTCCTTCATGCTGTGCTCCTTCTGATTTGTGGGCGTGGGGGATCGCGTCGCCTCATTCGCGGCCGTCGATGGCGACGTCGAATGTGGCGACCCCGGTCTGATCGGTCGGCCGTTGCAGCGCTTCCGGATGACGCAACGTGCGGATCGCGTCGTTATATCCCGCGTTCCAGTGCTCGATCATGCTGTTGCGGGAAAACTCGTAGTCCTTCGACTGAACCTCGTAGTTCTTCGAGCGATAAATGAGGTGCACGATCTGGTAGACGTTGCGATCCGCGACGGACTGCAGAAGCTTGCCGTCGTCGGACTCGAGGATCTCGCGCGGCATCTTTTCCAGCACGTTGGCCAATGCCACTCGCACGCACTGGATCTCCTTGAAGTGATCCGTATTGGCCCGTGTCCTGCTCGAATATTGAATTTCTTTTTGCCTTGAGCTCACGTCATTGAGATCAACCGGCAAGTCGCCGCGGGCGCTCCACAGATCGACCTGGAACGTGAGCGTGTCCTGGCGGGTATCGCCAGCCACCACCCATTGCAGCGGAGTGTTGGAGACGAGCCCGCCATCCCAATAGAGTTCGCCGTCCACCTCGACGGCCGGGCAGCCGGGCGGCAGTGCGCCGCTCGCCATGATGTGCTCGGGCCTGATCTTGTGGGAGGTCGAATCGAAATAGACGAAGTTGCCGCTGCGAATATTGACGGCGCCGACGCTGAAGCGCATCTCGCCGGCATTGATGCGGTCGAAGTCGACGAGCCGCTCGAGCGTGCTGCGCAACTGCGAAGTGTCGTACCAGCTGGTGGCCTCGACCGTACCGGGCGGCGCGAGGTAAGGCGGCGGAATTCGCGGTTTGAAAAAACCGGGGGCACCCTCGAGCAGGGTCGCTCCGGCGCGCAAGCGGTTGAGAAAGACGTGACCGGTATCGCCGCGCAGCCAGTAATGGGCGACGCCGAAGGGATCGAACAGAAGCTGGGTCGTGATCTGCTCCCAAAAGGCGCGCAGCTTTTCGAGCCGCGCCTCGGGTGCGTTGCCGGCGATCAAGGCCGCATTGATCGCGCCAATCGAAATTCCGGCGACCCAATCGGGATGCAGATTTGCCTCGACGAGTCCCTGATACACGCCGGCCTGGAAGGCGCCGAGTGCGCCGCCACCTTGCAATACCAAGGCGACGCAGTCGAACGGCGGCCGCTGGAGTTCGCGGTGGCTTTTCAGGAGCGGCTTGATGAAGGACCGGCTTTGATCTTTGGGCGAGCGCGCCGACGGCGGTTTGGCATCGACGGGTGAGGACTCACGTTTCGCGGTCAAAGGCGCGAGGCGAGCCGAAGCATCAGTGGAGGTCATGCAGCGACGATCCGTTTTTCACGTTCCAGCTCTCTCGAGTTCGACAGGCACAGCGGATTGATGATCGGCCGATCAAATCACGAATACGTGCATGATTTGTGTCATTTCTTGTCTTGCCGGCCACCCCCCAAAGGGTCTTCCATCTGCGCCGCGTCGCGCCCCATCTGCAGGCAGACGAGAACTTCCACGTAGCTTGGATCGCCGCCGGTCTCGGTGGTGGTCACGCAACGCTGACGCAGGGCCACCGGAAACTGCGTCCACTGCTTTTCCAGCTCGTCACGCGCGCTCTTCTCGTCCGCCAGGCACTGCCCAAGCGTCGCATCCAGGCTCAGCCTGTCGCCCATTTTCGCTGCCGCACGGCAGCTGGATTCGACGTCGAGGGCGGGGACCTTGTCGGCGACGGTCAACAGCAATGTGCCAACGAGCGCGAGAAGCGACGCTGATGGAAACATGCGGGTCTCCCGTCTTCTCGCACGCCGGCCGCGCAATCGAAATTGTGCGCCGAGGGCAAAACGCGGACGACGCGCCGCCCCAGCCGGCCGGCAGCGGGGCATAGCCCGCTGGCGCAGGCCGGTCAACGGGCTCCGTTGCATCAAATTAGAGCATCGCGCAGCGCTGTCGCCTCGCCGCGCAAACGACGCACACTCGGCGCTTTTGGTCGAACGCCTTGCGTAGCGTGCTATCGTACCGGGGGCGAAGATGGCGGACTGAGCTTGCAGCTGTTGAGCACGGCGTAATAGCCCTTCTCGCCTTTTTGGAAGCTTACCGCGGCGGTGAACACGTAAGTTCCACGCGTCGGCTCTTTGAGCTCGTGCACCCACCAATTCGTGACTTGACCGGGCTGACTGGAATATTGCGCGCAGGTTCCGTCGGATCCGTCAACGAGCGGAACGCTTTGCATCTCGTAGCGATAATCCTTCGCATTGGGCCAAGCGACGCCGATGGCGAATGTCGGCCGCTCGTAATCCAAGGGAAAAGCCTGCGACACGTTTTGCGGGTCGCCGCAGTTCGGGAAGGAGGTCACGTATTCCGCCCGGCCGGCGCAGATCATGATCGGCGCGCCATTACTCCAGTCGATGGCGCCGGGGAGGGCGCCCCAATGCGTCCGGCAGCAGGTCTCGACCGGAACCGCCGGCCACACGGGCGGAGTCTGAAACGATATGCTCTGGCTGCTGATGCAGTAATTGGTGGTGCAGGCATACTGCGCGCTCGCCGGCGCCGCGACCGAGAAGGCGAGCAAAGCTGGCGGCAAAAAATATCGCAACGTGTTCATAGCCAGTTTTGCAGCAGGGATTCGCGCACGCATCATTTTGTCCTCATGCCGGCCCTTGGCGCTTCGGCCCGCTGATGTACACTACCACATTGAATGCGCAAAGGATCGAGCGCCGCTCGCTGCGGACGCGCAGGTGGCGGAGACGACCAGATGAGACGCGTCCCCAAAGATCTGTTGCGCGCAGCCGACGCGCGGCTGCCGCTTCTCGCCGGGATGGGGATGCTCACGCTGTTGGCGGCGTGCGGGCAAGAGAACCGCTTCGTCGCGCCGCCGCCGCCGAAGGTGACGGTCCAGCTTCCCCTGCAACAGACGTTCACGCCCTATCTGGAGGCGACCGGCAACGCCGCGTCGGTGAATACCGTCAAGCTCTTGGCGCGTGTGCAGGGCTACGTCCAAGAGATCAAGTATCAGGACGGCGCGACGGTGAAGAAGGGGACCCCCTTGTTCGTGATCGAGCCGGAGCCCTACAAGGTCCAGCTCGAGCAGGCACAGGCGGCGGAGGAGGGGGCCAAGGCAACGTTGATCAACGCCGAAGCCGAATTCACCCGTCAGCAGGAACTCCAATCCAAGGACGTCTCGACCCAGGCCAACCTCGACAAGGCACGCGCGAACCGCGACACCGCGCGCGCCAACGTGCTGCAGGCCCAGGCCAATGTGCAGACGGCGGAAATCAATCTCGGCTACACCACGGTTTCAGCTCCCTTCGACGGGGTCGTCACTGCGCGCAAGGTATCGGTCGGCGAACTCGTCGGCGGCGACCACACGAGCGAGCTCGCGACCATCGTCCAGCTCGACCCCATCTGGGTGTGGTTCAATCTGAGCGAGCGGGATGTGCAGCGCGGGCGGGCCCAATTGACGCAGCAGGGCGTGGCGATCGCCGACCTGATCAACAAGGCCCCGGTCGAGGTCGGACTGCAGACCGAGACCGGATATCCGCACAAAGGCCTGCTCGACTACGTCTCCCCCGACGTCAACCAGTCGACCGGAACGCTGCAGGTGCGGGCCGTCTTCGAAAATGCCAAGCAGGCGCTGCTGCCGGGCTATTTCGTTCGCGTGCGGGTGCCGCTACGGGCGCAGCAGGCGCTGCTCGTCCCGGAGGTCGCGGTGGGCGCCGATCAGGCGGGCCGCTATGTGCTGACGGTCAACGCCGACGGGATCGTCGAGCAGCGCCGGGTGCAGCTCGGTCAGACGACGGGCGAGATGCGCGTGATCGAAAGCGGGTTGAAGCCGGACGAGCGGGTGATCGTGGCCGGCATCCTCGACGCCGTACCGGGCCAGAAGGTCGATCCGCAGCTCCAGGCGTCGACGCCCACGGCGGCCGAGCCGGCCGGATCGCAATAGCGGCGCGCCATGATTTCGAAGTTTTTCATCGAGCGCCCCGTTCTCGCAAACGTGCTCGCCATCCTCATGGTGGTGATCGGCGCGGTCGCGCTCATGCGGCTCGCGGTCGCGCAATATCCCAACGTGGTGCCGCCGACCATTTCCGTCACCACGCGCTATCCCGGCGCGAGCGCACGCGCGGTGGTCGACACCGTCGCGCTGCCGATCGAGCAGCAGGTCAATGGCGTCGACGGCATGATCTACATGCAGTCCTGGAGCGCCGCCGACGGCAGCTACACGCTGATCGTCACCTTCAAGATCGGAATGGACATCAACTTCGCGCAGGTTCTGGTGCAGAACCGGGTCTCCAGCGCGCTCGCGCAGTTGCCGCAGGCGGTACAGGCGCAAGGCGTGACGGTGCAGCAGAAATCGACGGCCATTCTGCAATTCGTCACGTTGACCTCGCCGGACGAGCGCTATGACAGCCTATTCCTCGCCAATTACGCGACCATCTCGCTGCAGCCGGAGCTCGCGCGCCTGCCGGGCGTGGGCCAAGTCAATATTTTCGGGGCCGGCCAGTATTCGATGCGGATTTGGCTCGATCCCAACAAGCTTTATGCGCGTTCGCTCACGACCGAGGACGTCGTCAACGCGCTGAAGGGCCAGAACCAGCAAGTCACCGCCGGCCAGCTCGGGATGCCGCCGGGGCCGAACACGCAAGCTTTTCAGTACACCCTCGACATCGCCGGCCGCTTCGACGATGTCAGCCAGTTCGAGAACGTCGTGGTCAAGACCGAAGCGAACGGGCAGATGGTCCACGTGCGCGACGTCGGCCGGGTCGAGCTGGGGGCGCAGACCTACAGCCAGATCTTCACGCTCAACGGCAAGCCCGCGGCGGGCATCGGCATTTTTCAGACGCTCGAGGCGAACGCGCTCGACGTGGCGGGCGAAGTCGCCAAGAAGATGGACCAGCTCGCGAAAAGCTTTCCGCCGGGGCTTGTCTACAGCATTCCCTTCGACACCACCACGTTCGTGCGCGAGTCCATCAAAGAAGTATGGAAGACGCTGTTCGAGGCGGCGATCCTGGTGCTGATCGTGATCGTGGTGTTTCTGCAGGACTGGCGCGCCATGCTGGTGCCCATGACCACGGTTCCCGTCACCATCATCGGCGCATTTGCGGCCATGGCGGCGTTCGGATTCACGATCAACCTGTCGACCCTGTTCGCGATCGTGTTGGCGATCGGCATCGTCGTCGACGACGCCATCGTGGTGGTCGAAGGCGCCGCGCATCACATCGAACGTGGCTTACCGGCGAAGGAAGCGGCGATCCAGGCCATGAACGAGCTGTTCGGGCCGATCGTCGGCATCACGCTCGTGCTGATGTCGGTGTTCCTGCCGGCCGCGTTCATCCCGGGCCTCACCGGCAAGATGTTCGCGCAGTTCGCGCTGGTGATCGCCGCCACGGCGCTGCTCAGCGCCATCAACGCCGCCACGCTCAAGCCGACCCAATGCGCGCTGTGGCTGCGGCCCGCCGTTCCGCCGAGCGAGCGCAACCTGTTCTTCCGCGCCTTCAACGCCGTCTATGATCCCTTCGAGCGCGCGTATGCGCGGCTCATCGGCGGCATGGTCGCGCGCAGCGGCCTCATGTGCGTCATCGCGCTGATTATCATCGGCGCCGCCGGCTATGGCCTTTCTCGCGTGGCGACCGGGTTCCTCCCGATCGAAGACCAGGGCTACTTGCTGGTGACCGTGCAGTTGCCGGACGGCGCGTCGCTCGTGCGCACCAAGCGGGTGCTCGATCAGGTGAGTGAAATCGCGAGCAAAAATCCCGCGGTCGCCAGCCCGATCGCGATTTCCGGCGTCTCCGCGCTCGACAACAATTCGACGCTGGCCAATGCTGGGGTCGTCTATATCAATCTCAAAGATTGGAGCGTGCGTGGCAAGGGCGGGGACTTGCGGTCGCTGTTGCAGCAATTCAACCGGGACTTCGCCGCGATCGAGCAGGCGCGCATCGTGGTGTTCCCGCCGCCGCCGATCCAGGGCATCGGCAATGCCGCCGGCTTCGCCATGCAGCTCGAGCTGCGCGACGGCAGCTTCGATCTCACCAAGTTGCAGACCACGACGAATACCGTGATCAAGGACGCCCAAACGCAAAGCGGATTGCAGCGGGTGACGAGCTCATTCCGCTCCACCGTGCCGCAGCTCAAGGTCGAGGTGGACCGGGCCAAGGCCGAGACGCTGCAGGTGTCGATCGACGAGGTGTTCGCGACGCTCGGCGCCTATCTTGGCTCGAGCTACGTCGACCAGTTCAACAAATTCGGCCGCGTCTTCCAGGTCTATGTGCAGGCGGATTCGAAGTTCCGCCTGCGCCAGCAGGACATCGAGCAGCTTCCGGTTCGCAACAAGCAGGGCGCCATCATCCCGATTGGGACCATGATTCACATCACCCCGATCGTCGGGCCGTCCTTGCTCAGCCTCTACAACTTCTATCCGTCTTCGACGGTGATGGGACTCCCGGCGGCGGGCTTCAGTTCCGGCCAGGCGATGACGCTGATGGAGCAGATCGCCGACAAGGCCTCGCCCCCGGGCATCGGCTTCGAGTGGACCGCGATGTCGTACCAGGAGAAGCTCGTCGGCAACCAGATCTACTACATCTTCGCGCTCGCCATGCTGCTGGTCTATCTGGTGCTGGCCGGCCAATACGAGAGCTGGTTCATGCCGATCGCGGTGCTGCTGGCGGTGCCGCTCTCGCTGGTGGGACCGGTGCTGGCGCTCAAGGGGCTCGGCCTCGACAATAACCTCTACACCCAGATCGGTCTCGTGCTGCTGATTGCACTCTCCGCCAAGAACGCGATCTTGATCGTGGAGGTAGCGCGCGAGCGGCGCATATTCGACGGCAAGCCGATCATCGAGGCGGCGCTGGAGGCGGCGCGCGCCCGCTTCCGTCCCATCCTCATGACCTCTTTCGCCTTCATCCTCGGAGTGATGCCGCTGGTGCTCGCCACCGGCGCCGGCGCCAGTTCACGCAAGTCGATCGGCATCGCGGTGTCCAGCGGTATGCTCGCCTCGACCTGCTTGGCGGTGCTGTTCGTGCCGTCGTTTTTCGTCGTGGTTCGCCGTTTCGAGGAATGGCGCGCCGCGCGCAAAGCCCCGGCCGCGGCAAAGGCGGCCCCTGCCGAGTGAAATCCGACCGGGTGAGAGGAGACACGTCCCATGGCTGAGCTGTCGGAAGATGACGTTATCGAAATCCTTGGGCCGGTGAGCGATGCGCTCGCGGCCGAAATCATCGCGACCGGTATCGACCGAGCAGGCTTGGTGGCGGCGCGGGATCGCGTCATACGGGACCGAAAGACCCATAGGCACGATATCGCGGTGGAGCCGGGACCGTTCGGCGAGGTCGTCGATATCCTGGAGCGAGCGCGCGGGCTCCTTGGCGAGGGCGGCTCGACGCTCGAATAGCGGCAATCGGGTTCGGCCCGCGAACGCGCAATCCACAGCCGCCCGCGGTGGTGATGGTTCGGCTCGCCGTCATTGCGGCGCGGCCGGGACGACGAACCCGGGGGTCGTATCAGGTGATGGTGATGACCACCGCTGCCGCCGCCGCGACCAGGATGGCGATCGCGGCCGTGAGCACGGTGATGGAGGTCGCCAGCGTCGTGATCAGCCAGTCGCGGCGGGCCCTGAAGGCCCCCCGGTGGGGCGGCACGGTCGGCATCGCGGGTCGAGAAATCATGGAATGCCCTCCTCAACGCGAACGCGCAGGGAACGCATACTGACGGCTCCAAGCCGCTGGATTGGTCGCCTTACTCCGCGGCTGCGGCCAGAAATGCGGCCATCAGCATGAGGAAGGCAGTCGCCAACCAGAGCAGCTCGGGGGAAAGTATCGCGGTCATAGGGTCACGCAGGGGCCAGTTCAGGGGGACGCACTACAGACTTAGTGTTGCGAGCGCCCCTTCCGGTTCACGGTTTTGGCCGTGCCGGAAACAAAAATTAGAGCGGCAGCATCGGGTCAAACCGCGTGGGCGCGACCCGTCGGGGGCCGGCGGCCGCGATGCATAGCGCGTCACAGACGCGCGTAAACGCGCTTTTGTTGTCGCTGGGTGTCTCCCCGCCGGGACGAGCGGAGATCAGGCCGCAGTTCAACAACCGAACTAAGCGACGATTTCGACCGGACTGCCGATTGCAAGCCCAAGATCGCGGTCCGCGCGACCCTGGTTGACTGCGATCTCGGCAAGCCCGTTCGAATTCTCGTACCAGAAGGGCGCGCCGGGCGGGCGATCGCCGAAGGTCCTTGCGCGCTCGAGCACGCGCCCCGCTGCGGCGAGCTGGGCGTTGGGCGCCAGCGTCGCCGCCCTCAAGCCGGTCATGGCATTGCCGAAATGGTCGATGTAGACGATTTCGGCGAGGTCGTCGGGCCACTCTCTTCGGCGATCCGCATCGTCCTTGCGCGGCCGGCCTGGGGGCGGCTCATCGCGCGCCAGCATGGCTGCGACCGGCGCGAACAGGTCGCGGCCGTGGAAGCTCGCCGACAGGCGCTGCGGCTTAAGGTCGATGTCCCAGCTGCGCGCCGTTGCGGCGCGGCGCTCGATCAGCTCGAACAGGCCGTTGCCCGGGCCGACGTACCAGCGGCCGTCGGCCTCGAGAATGACCGGCGGGCGGGCCCCGCCGACCCCGGGGCCCGGCGCCATCTGATGCAGCACCGCTTTCATCTGACCCGTATAGGGGCCCTGCAAGCCGAAATCCGTGAACAGCACGATCATGCTAGCGTGAAAACCAGTACTCGAGTTCGATCTGCGATTCGCTCGCCCCGCTTGGACGTCGGCTGAGATCGACAAACGCAGAAGTCCCTGGATCCCGAAAAACTCGCCCGTACCGCCCGACACGGTTCCGACCGTGGTGATGGTCATCGTGCGGGTCCCCGGCGCCTGCACTGAGATCGCAGAACTTGTGACGAAAAACTTGTCGCCATTTTCCCCCACGTACACGTGATAGACAACCGCAGGTCCGTTGTTGTCGGTATAATCGGAAATGCCACGCGTCCACGATTCGACGATTTTCACCCCGTTGATCACGGGCGGGTTGCTGGGATAGGTGCGGCGAACCTCGAATACGCGCACCTGGTGGCCGGGGACATCACCCACATCGATCGTATGTTGTTGTGTGTATCTGGCGTTCGCCTGCTCGACTTTGAAGGTGAGCCGCTGTGGTTGCGCCAAAGCGTCGCCAACGCGTGACGCCGCTGCCAAGCACAGCAGTGCCGCCGTCGTCGGCAAGATCATCGCTATCCACTTCATGACATTCTCTCCTCGGCAATGTATCCGTGGCGCCGATTCGTGTCGCCCGCGCCCTGCCACGCGCTCAACACGGTTCTGCGCCTCTCATTGGAAAATCTCTCACGGTGGAAACGCCCGGGACCTGCGACAAATTTGCAGGAGAAGATGAGAAGCCTGCCGAAGCGGGAGCTAATTGGTCTCTACGCGAGGAGGTCTCTATTTTTCTTTCTTCGACTGGATTTGCTGCTGTTGCTGCATTGTCGATTGCGGCTGCTGCACGGGAAACTGCTGGAGCATCTGGCGATCGTTAAATTCGCGCTGTGCCACTTCGTACTCCGCGGATCGATGGTTCGCCACGTCGCACAGTTTCTGGGCCATCATGGTCAGAGCGGCCCGCACCGCGGGATCAGTTGTCGATTGGGCCAGCGCCACGCACTGCGCCGCTGTTTCTCTCAATTCTTCCGTTCGATCGGTCATGGCGCGCTTCCAAGCCGCCGCCGCTCAGTACACCTTCCAGAGGGCAGGCCGGTAAATCGCTCCCTTCGCCGAGGTGGGCGCAGCCGGATCGCTGTGAGACGTCGGGACGGCCGCCCATGTGGTGATCGCTACGAACACCGCCATCACAACAACCGCCGCGAAGGTAACGAAGATAGTGTGCGGTTTGCGTGCCATATTCCCCTCCTGGGATCAGACTCTGGGGTTGGTTTGTACAGGCAGGTCGAGGAGGCATCTGTGATGCCCGTCACGCTTTGGTCGTATAGGCGCAAGCTATAGCCTTGGCCTTCCGGAGCGGCCGGGCACCTGCCAGTGCGCGGCCACGAGGCGGCGCGCGCGAGAGTTCCGCGAGAGAGAGTTCTAAGACCCGCGGATATGAGGGGCCGTCGGGATTTGCAATCTGAGCCGGTGTGGCAAGGACGGCGACACCGCAGCACGCATGAAAGCAAGTATGTCGAGCCCGGCTCGCCGTTCGGCGCGGCGGGTCGGGGCGCTTGCTGCTGCAGCTTGTGATAGGCTGCGCACCAGGAGAACGCCGATGAAGTCACTCGTGATCGCGGGCCTTTTGTCAGCTTTGATGATCGGCCGAGCCAATGCTCAGGTCTACTACACGTATCCGGAGTGGGACCGGCTTAGCGACCAGGCCCGCACCATGTACATTGCCGGCGCTTACGATTCCCTCGTCAGCATCTCGTCTCCGGATACTGCGTCTATCTCTCGCCACTATTCAAAATGTGTAAGCGGCCGGGTCCCGATTGAACAACTTGCGAAAAACGTCCGCACGTTCGTGGCCGCGCGTCCAGATTTGCAAAAAAAACCGGTGCAGGTCGGGCTGATTAATTATCTGATCGAGCTTTGCGGCGCGCCCCCGAATTAGGGAGCGCTGTCGTGGGGCGAAGTTGGAGCGGGGCCCAGCCAGGATCCCTGGGAAAATGTTTGATTCCGTGGATCAGCTTTGGGCTTTGGATTTGTTCAGGGTCACGGCGGCGCGAACGAGAGTCTTCAACGCCTCCTCGTCTATCTTCTCGCCCTCGCGGAAGTCGATGGCGCGCCTCGTGTTCCCATCAAGACTGGAGTTGAAGAGGCCCGAAGGATCCTTCAGCGCCGCCCCTTTGGCGAAGGTCATCTTCACCACGTTCTTGTAGGTCTCGCCCGTGCAGATCAATCCGTCGTGCGACCACACCGGAACCCCTCTCCACTTCCACTCCTCGACGACTTCGGGATCGGCTTGCTTGACCAAGGTTCGCAGCCGGCTGAGCATCTTGCCCCGCCAGTCGCCCAGCTCCTTGATTCTCGCGTCGCTCAGCTGAGAAGGAGATTCGCTTTTTTGCGACCCGCTCTTCTTCATGGCCGTTTCTCCTCAGCCGCAACCGTTAGGTTTAATCGTTTTCTTCAGCGCGATTTCTCAGTGCCGTGCGGCACTGTTCGACCAACGCCTTGAGTTCGGCTCCCACTTCGTCGCTAGCAGCGTCCTGTCCCCCCTTGAGATTCTCTTGCAAGCCGTTCACGTAATCGACGCGGGCACAGATTTGCGCGAGGAGGTTTGTATCGCGTGCACTTGACCACCAGCCGGCCAAGAAGTATCCGGCCACAAAGCAGAATGCGAGTGCGACAAAGGTGACTATTCTGGATACAGTCATCTATTTTCCCTACTCCCACCGCCAGCTCTTTGCGAATGCCGCTTTCGCAGCCTCACGCGTCGTTGCGTAACCGTGCCATCTTGGTGTTCGCCCGAAGGCAAGCGTCCACATCCATGGCGTTCCTCCTGGCGCAGCGTGCACCTTGGCCAGCTTGCGCGAAATCACCGCTACACAAAAGCAGCCGATCAAAACGGTTCACGGCGGCGGCTATGGAGAGGGTGGAAGCGGGAGCGTCCAGTGTCAAATCCGGCGCGAGGTTTCACAGAAAACGGAAAAAGCCATGAAAAAACAAAGTACCAATTAGACAAAGTACGAATTAAACGATGGCTCCCCGGGCCGGATTCGAACCAGCGACCAACCGGTTAACAGCCGGTTGCTCTACCGCTGAGCTACCGGGGACCACTCGCGCAAGCATCCGGCTATAACAAAGGCGCTCGCACTTGCAAAGCGTGAAATCGGCGCCGAGCGCGGGCAGCGAGCCGCTTGCCGGTTACGGCCGCGCAGGTCTTGCGTTCACGGCTGTCCTGCTTTCACGGCCGCCTCCGCGACAGGGGCGTTGCGCGCGGGCGCATGCTCGCCGACGCACCGGGCGAGATCGCGCAAGTGCAGGCGCAGCTGGTCGAGCGCAAAGCCGAGCGCGAAGATGCGCTCGACCGTGTCGTCCGGCAGTTCTCGTGTCAAACCTTGGCGCCGCAGCGCAGCGATTTCCGCGGCGTAGCCGTCGAGCGCGGCTTCGATCTCCTCGAGCGGCGGCGGAGCTTGACGCGTTGAGAGCGCGGCGCCGCTCGCGCGCAGATAATCGGCGACCGTCGCGCCCACGCGCGCGAGGTGTGGTGCAAGCCGCGCCCCGAATACCCCGGGCAGCGGCGCGATGGCGGCCCGCCCGATGATGACGAAATCGTGGCGCAGCCGTAGCATCGTGCGCAACAGCGGCCCATGGTCGGGCTCGGCGCCGAGCCGCGTCATCCGCTCGTGCGCGGCCTCGGCGGCGACCTTGTCCAGCCGCCCCAGGGCTTCGCCGATCCTATTCTGCATGTCCGATAGTTCCGGTCGATCCGGACTCGGCGTCAACCGCGCGAATAGCTCCGGCAGAAACCGCGCCATGAGCGCGAGCATCTGGGTCGCCGCCTCGATCGCCAGATCGTGCGCGCGCGCCGGCAACACCACGAGCGATACCACGAGGCCGACCACGCATCCGACCGCAACTTCGATCACCCGCTCGAAGGCCGCCGCGATCGGACCGGTATGCGTGATCGTGGGAGCGAAGAAGACCATAACCGCGGTGAACGGCGCGGCGCTGAAGCGTGGATAGAGCGCGGCAAGCAGAACCGCCGGCGCCAGCGCGATCGCGAGTGCCGCGAACACTGCAAATTGATTGTCATGGGGGACGAGCGCGCCGATCGCGCCCGCGTAGATCGCACCCCCGAGCGTGGTGATCAGATAATCCATCGAGGCCTTGAGCGAGCGGCCGACGCTGATTTGCGTCAGGATGACGGCGGTGAGCACGGCCCATAGCGCAATGGGAAGATGCAAAAGCTGCGAAACGGCGAGCGTGAGCACCGCAGCGGTCGTGCTCCGCACGCACAGCCGCAGCTCCGCGTCGTGGCTGGCGCTCCATGCGCGCAGCCGGCCCCAACCTGTCGCCAAGTGGCTCATGCCCAGCTCCTGTGGATTGCGTCAGCGTGCTCAAGGCGAACGGAGCGCAGCCCCTAATCCGGATTGACCGCGTATCCTCAAATGGGCCTGGCGCAACGCTCGAGCGCCAGCTATCGCGCAAGGTGTCGCCCTGTCCGGCGCTCGCGCCGACACGTCCGAGTTGCACCTTTCATTGTAAAGAACAACCCGAAAACAGTGGAACGGAACTGGTAAGCGCTTCCTACAGCCGCAGGTTGGTGAAGCGTGACCTCGCGGGCCGCCCCAGGCGCGCCGGTGGCGGCGTTCGTGAGGTCGGAATGCGTGGCCTGCTAGGACAATCGCTTCCCCACCCGAATGAGGTTTGCTGGCACCGGCTTGGCGTCGCGCCATTCACCCTCGCGATAGCCATTGGCGAGATAGAAGCTCAGCGACGTCGGGTGGGCATTGATGACGATCTCGTTCCTGCCGAGGCTGCGCGCGGCGCGTTCCGCGAGCCTGAGCAGCACGCTGCCGTAGCCTTGCCGTTGCAAATCGCGGCGGATCGCGATGAGCCGAAGGCCTGCCTGGGCCTCGCCGACGAGATCGATGCGCACCGTTCCTATGATCTCACCGTCGCGGACGAGCGCGTGCGGAAGATGGCGATGCTGGAATTCGTCCGGGTCGTGCTCGTCATAGGCTTGGCCCGGCAGCAAAGCGCTGAAGATCGCATCCCGGCGAATGGCATGATAAACGCTCCACTCCTGCGGCGATCGCACCGGCCGCAGCGCGTAACGCTCGAGAGGATGATCCATCGGTGCCCGTGTCGAATTCATTCGCGATTGTCAGCTTAAGGCACCGAGCGTAGAAGCCCAACGCATTCGTCCCATTCATTGCGGCAGGCCGCAGATGCTCGAAGAAAAGGAACTGACTGCGGCTGCCCTCGGTCGCGCTGCGCGATGAGGAGGGGGCGGTGCGCGCGGATTTTGTCGAGCGCGTTCAACAGGCGATCACGACGGAAGATTCCGCGGCGCTACGCGAACTCCTGGGCGATCTGCACCAGGCTGACGTCGGCGATCTGATCGAGGCGCTCGAGCCCGAGCTGCGTCCCAAGCTGGTCAGGCTGATGGGACAGGACTTCGATTTCACGGCGCTGACCGAGGTCGAAGATACCGTCCGTGAACAAATCCTCGCAGTACTGCCTCCCGAGGCGGTGGCCGAAGGTGTGCGCAAGCTGGATTCCGACGATGCCGTGGCCATCCTCGCGGATCTGCCGAAGGACGAGCAGACCGAAATTCTCGAGCGGTTCCCGCCGCCCGAGCGCGTCGCGCTAGCGCGCAGCCTGCTCTATCCGGAAAACTCCGCCGGTCGGCGCATGCAGACCGAGTTCATCGCCGTGCCGCCGGCATGGACGGTCGGGCGCACTATCGACCATCTGCGCGAGACGCCCGATCTGCCCGACCGTTTCTGGGAGGTCTACGTGGCCGATTCCGCCGGCCTGCTGCAGGGCACGGTCGCGCTCGACCGGCTGTTGCGCACCAAACGGCCGGTGCCGATAGCGAGTTTAATCGACGAGGAGATGTACGCTGTCCGCGTCACCGATGAGCAAGAAGACGTGGCGCGCCTGTTCGAGCGCTACGATCTGGTTGCCACCCCGGTCGTCGACGAGAGAGATCGGCTGGTGGGAGTCGTCACCTTCGACGATATCGTCGACGTAATCGAGCAGGAGGCTGAGGAGGACATTCGCGCCCTCGGCGGTGTCGGTCGCGAGGAGGAACTGTCGGATCCGGTGTGGTTCGTCGCGCGTGGGCGCTTCAATTGGCTGTTGGTCAATCTTGCTACCGCTTTCCTGGCGTCATCGGTCCTCCGCCTGTTCGAGGGCGAGCTGCAAAAAATGGTGGCGTTGGCGGTGTTGGCTCCAATCGTGGCGAGTCAGGGCGGCAATGCCGCGACGCAGACCATGACCATAGTGGTGCGGGCGCTGGCGCGGCACGAATTGTCGAGCGCCAACGCCGCGCGCATCATTCTGCGCGAAGTGCTCGTCGCCTTGGTCAATGGCTTGGCCTTCGCCGTTATCACCGGCGTCGCAGCAGCTGCGTGGTTCAAGGTGCCCGACCTCGGCGTGGTCATCGGTCTTGCCATGATCTGTAATCTCCTGGCCGCGGCGCTCGGCGGCATTCTGGTGCCGCTCGCGCTCCATCGCTTCCGCGCCGATCCGGCGATCTCGTCGGGTGTGTTCGTGACCACGGTGACGGATGTCGTCGGCTTCTTTTCGTTCCTCGGCATCGCGACGCTGTGGTTCGGGCTCAAATGACGGCGACGCCGTCGCGCCCAGCCGCTTTCGGCCATACGTTCCTATGGGCCAATGACCCAGCACTCACTGGACGACTCGGTCAGCAGCCTATCGGCCAATGAACAATCGTACGGGTCATGTAACCTCTTGGCCGATCAATGGGAATCACGTAGGCCTGTGGCCGCCATGCTGCGGGTCAGACTCAAAGCCGACGGCCGGATCGTCGAGATTCTTCCCGACGGAAGCGAAGCTGCGCTGCCGAGCCCGCTTGCGGAGATCGCCCAACAGATGCGCCAGGGGCGGCCGGCCGGCGGTTGGGTCGCGGCGGCGCGGGCCGCGCGCGGGGCGACGGCCGACGCCGCCTACGCGCGCGGCGTGCGCGCGCGCACCAAGCTCACGCAGGCGCAGTTCGCCGCGCGCATCGGGGTGCCGATCGAGACCGTGCGCAACTGGGAGCAGGGCAAGCGCTCGCCCCGCGGCCCCGCCCGCGCGTTGCTCAAGGTGATCGACGAGGTGCCCGAGGTCGCTTTTGCGGTTCTCAGTGCTGCGAAGCCGCAGACCTGACGCGTGCCTGTTCCCGGCGCGGCCGCCCGAACACCGCGGCTACCCCTACGCTGGTACGCGCCTCGCGCGGGTTGGCGCCGCGAGCCACGCGAGCGCCGCCATGGCCGTGAGCGTCGCGAGATAAGCGATGAGCTGCAGCTCGGTCGGGCGGTCGGTGTAGCCGATGAGCGTGTGCAGCACGTGGCCGATGATGCCGTTCTGCGGCAGCCACGGCGAACTGTCCCACAATTGGCGGCTGAGCACGTTGATCACGCCGGCGGCGTCGAGATATTGCACCGCCTGCGCCGCCATGCCCGCTGCCAACAATGCAATGAGCACGGTCGTTGCGCTGAAAATGTGCCGCGGGGGGATGCTGACAAGCCCATAGTAGGTCAATGCGGTGAACGCCGCCCCGACCGCGAGCCCAAGCACGCCGCCGATGAAAAGCGAGGACCCCGACGCGCCGCCGGCGAAGATGCCGTAGAGGAACAGCACGACTTCCGAGCCCTCGCGCAGCACCGCAAGTCCTACCACCACGACGAGCGCGGTCATCGGCCGCTTGCCCGCGCTCACCGCCGCACCGACCGCGGCCATCTCGGCTGCCATCTCGCGGCCGTGGCGCGCCATCCAGACCGTGTGCCACATCAGCATCACCACGGCGGCGCCGAGCACGCTGGCGTTGAGCAATTCCTGGCCTGAACCTTCGAACGCGTTGGCGATCGCCTCGGCGAACAGGGCGACGATGCCGGCACCGAGCGTGCCGAGGAGCACGCCGGCCGCAACCCAGTGTCCGCGGCCGCTGATGCCGCGGGTCGCAGCCAGCACGATGCCGATGATCAGACCGGCCTCGATCACTTCGCGGAAGACGATGATGAGCGCGCCGAACATGCTGCTATTCCGCGATTATGACGCCTTTGGCGGTGTCCGCGTGAAACTCGCCGATAAACTCGTAGCGGCCGGGGGCGAGCGGTCCGATGCGCACCAGGCCTTTGGACTTGCCGGGAATGATTTTCTCGACTTTGAGCGTCGCGCTCTCGAATTCCTCCGGGGTCACATCCTCGTTGGCGACATAGATCGACACGCGCTTGCCCGCAGGCACGCGCAGTTCCTGCGGTTCGAATTTGTGATTGCGGATGACGAGGTTGAACTCCTGCGCGAGGGCTTGTGCGCTCGGCATGCCGACCGCCGCCAGCAGGATCGCCACTGCAAATCCGCGCATCACGTCTGCCGTCCAGTGAGCTCTCAGGTGATATGAAGGGCTTCGCAAGGCATGACGCAAGTGTTGTACTATTGAATTGTTCTAATCTTGCGCAGCGAAGCGCCGCCGAACGACGCGCGGCGGCTGAAAATTCGGTTGCCATGGCCGGCGAAGACGGGGCATCCAGGAGCCGCGCGTCGTTCGGGTGCGATTAGGGAAAGCGATGAATTTCGTCGAAGCCAACGGCGCAAAGATTCCCGCCCTCGGGCTCGGCACCATGACGCTGATGGACGCGGTCTGCGTCGACACGGTCGAGACCGCGCTCTGTGTCGGTTATCGCCACATCGACACCGCCGAGCGCTACCGCAACGAGAGCGAGGTCGGCGAGGGACTGCGTCGGGGGCTGCGCGCCGCCGGCATCGCGCGCGAGGACGTGTTCGTGACCACCAAGGTTTTTCACGATCAGCTCGCCGCCGCCGATTTCGAGCGCTCGCTCGATCAAAGTCTCAAGAAGCTCGAGCTCTCCTGGGTCGACCTTCTCCTCATCCATTGGCCTAGTCCGAACGTGCCGCTGAAGGAAACGCTCGGCGTTCTGTGCAAGGCAAAACGCGACAAGCGGGCCAAGCATATCGGGGTGGCGAATTTCACCATCCCCTTGCTGCAAGACGCGGTGAAGCTCGCGAGCGAACCGCTGGTGACCAACCAGATCGAGGTCCATCCGTTCATCGACCAGGACAAGGTCATTGCCGCCTGTCGCGGCTACGGCCTCGCAGTCACGGCCTATTGCCCGCTCGCCCGCGGCAAAGTGCCCGGCAACGAAGTGCTCGCGCGCGTCGGCAAGACCCGCGGCAAGAGCGCGGCGCAGGTGGCGCTGCGTTATCTCGTGCAGCAGGGCATTATCCCGATCCCCCGCACGCCCAATCCCGACCATCTCGCCGCCAATCTGGCGGTCTTCGACTTCAAACTGAGCGACGCCGAAATGGCCGAGATCGGCAGGCTCAAGCAGGGCGGCATGCGAGTGGTAAATCCGCCGCACGCGCCGCGCTGGGACAATTGAGGCCGCGAACCGGCGATGCCGAACGGAGGCAAGTGGTGACGTCCGTTGCAGCGCGCGTAATCGAAGCGCACGGCGCGCGCATTCCCCTCGTCGGCCTCGGCACCTGGGAGCTGCGCGGGCGCGCCTGCGTGCGCGTCGTCGAGCACGCGCTGCGGCACGGCTACCGCCACGTCGACACCGCCGAGCTCTACGACAACGAACGCGAGGTGGGGGAGGGGCTGCGCGTCTCCGGAGTAAAGCGCGACGAGGTGTTCGTCACCACGAAAGTGTGGCCGTCGCACTTTGCCCCCGGCGACCTCGAGCGCTCCGTTCAAGCGAGCCTGGAGCGGCTGCAGCTCTCGCAGGTCGATCTGCTCCTGCTGCACTGGCCGAATCCGCAGATTCCGCTGCGCGACACGCTCGGCGCGCTCTGCAAGGTCCAGCGTATGGGACTTGCGCGCCACATCGGCGTGTCGAACTTCACCGTCGCGCTCATCAAGGAGGCCGTGAAGCTCGCGCAGGAGCCGCTGGTGTGCAACCAGATCGAGATGCATCCCTTCATCGACCAATCGAAGGTGATCGCCGCCTGCCGACGGCACGGCATGGCGATCGTGGCCTATAGCCCGGTGGCCCGCGGCGGCGTGAACAGGGACAAGGTGCTGGCTCGCATCGGCAAGGCGCACGGCAAGACCGCGGCGCAGGTGAGTCTGCGTTTCCTGGTGCAACAGGGCATCGCGGTCATCCCGCGGACCAGCCGCCTCGAACGGCTTTCGGAAAATCTCGCGATTTTCGACTTCGAGCTTTCGCCGGCCGAGATGGCCGAGATCGCGCAGCTCGCACACCGCGACGGACGCATCGTCGACTACGCCTATTCGGGAACGCCGCAATGGGATTGAGATCCAGTGGTCCTCGACGCCCGACACGCCTGGCGATGCTTGCGCTGCTCGCGGGCGGCGCGCCCATTGCACATTTGGCGCTGATGAAGGCTGCGTGCGCCGAGCCGACGCGGCCGGCGGTTCGCTCATCGGCCGCCGCGCGCGATAAGATCACGCTGCCGCGCTCGCGGCCCGCTGCCGTCGGCACCCAGGAAGCGGAAACCGGTGACGACGCGGACGCGCCCGCGCTCCCCGAAGGCTTTCGCGAGCTCGCCGGAGGGTCTGGCGAGCCGCAGATCCCGGGGCTCACCATCGTCTACCTGCATCCGCTCGGCTCGCGGGCCGAAGTGAACAACTGGCGCAACATCATCGTGCACCAGACCGAAGGGCCCGCCGGCTCGGCGAAAAGCATGGCGCTGGGGCAGGCGCAAAATCCCACCAAGCGCGGGGTGATGTTATGGGTGGAAACCGACGGCACCGTCTATTGGGCGACGGCGGAGACCGCGATCACGACCCACGGCGACGGCGCCAATCGAAACGACAATAAATACATCGATAATTCCAAGACCTATCGCAACGTGATCAAGACCAACTCGATCGGCGTGGAATTCGTGGGCAACTACCCGGACGTGGCCAAGCCGGCGACGCGGGCGCAGAAGCAAGCGTGGCTGGTGCTGGTGCGGTTTTTGCAGGAGCGCTACGGCATTGCGACCGAGAACGTCTATGCCCACAACTGGATCGACTTTAAGGACAATCGCTACTGCGAGGGCTGCGAGCTGGCGACGCTGGCGCGCAAGCTCGCCTTCCAACCGAGCAAGCGGGCGAGCGGCCAGTAACGACCGGCGTTCGCGCATGCCGGCTTCGAGTTGCGCGCCGTTCGCTCGCAACTCGCCACTCGCACGCCTGGAGCCGTCATCGTGACCGCGATGGATCCCGACCGCGCGCTCGTGCTGTTCTCCGGCGGGCAGGATTCGACGGTGTGCTTGGCGTGGGCGCTCGAGCGTTTCGCTCGCGTCGAAACGGTGGGCTTCGACTACGAGCAACGCCATCGCGCCGAGCTCGAGGCACGGCCGCGCGTGCGCGAGCGCATGAAAGCCCTCGCGCCCGCGTGGGCGGCAAGGCTCGGCGAGGATCACGTCCTTGAGCTCGGCGCGCTCGCCGCCATCTCCGACACCGCGCTCACGCGCGAGGTCGCCATCGCGATCGGCGAGAGCGGGCTGCCGACGACGTTCGTGCCCGGCCGCAATCTCGTCTTCCTCGCCTTCGCCGGTGCACTCGGCTATCGGCGTGGAGCCAAGCATCTCGTCGCCGGCATGTGCGAGACCGACTTCTCCGGCTATCCCGACTGCCGCGACGACACGATCAAGGCCATGCAGCTGGCGCTCAACCTGGGGATGGAGCGCCGCTTCGTGATCCATACGCCGCTGATGTGGATCGACAAGGCCGCGACCTTCGCGCTGGCGCACGAGATCGGCGGAGACGCGTTGCTCGACGTGCTGGTCGAGGATACCCACACCTGCTATCTGGGCGACCGCTCGCAGCGACATAACTGGGGCTATGGCTGCGGGACATGCCCGGCCTGCCGGTTGCGGGCCGACGGGTTCGCCAAATGGATGTCGACGCGATGATCGAGACGAGACGCCGCGACGAGGGGATCGTGTTTCTCGCGCTGTTCACGCTCACCATTCCGGCGGCGAACTGGTTGATCGGGCACGCCGGTACGGTGTGCCAGCCGCAGGGACCTTGCCTCATTCCGGTGGCGCCGGGGCTGATGGCGCCCTCGGGCGTGACTATGGCCGGCGTTGCGCTGGTGCTGCGCGACCTCGTTCAGCGCCGGCTCGGCGTCGCGGCGTCCTCGCTCGCCATTCTCGCGGGCGCTGCGCTTTCGGCGTTGCTGGCGCCGCCCGCGCTCGTCGTCGCTTCGGCTACTGCGTTCCTGCTCTCGGAATTCGCCGATCTCGCGGTCTATACCCCGCTCGCGCGGCGCGGGCTCCTCATTGCCGTCGTCGCGTCCGGCGTGGTGGGATTGGTCGTCGATTCCGTCGTGTTCCTGTGGCTCGCCTTCGGTTCGCTCGATTTCCTGCTCGGCCAGATCGTCGGCAAGGCGTGGATGGTGCTGTTGTCGATTCCGTTCGTGGCTTGGCTACGGCGACGCGACGCGCGCCTCGGCATCGCGCCGGTCTGAACCGACGCACGGAGGTTTGCCAAAGAGGTGTGCCAAAGAGGTGTTCCATGAGTGCGGCCCTTTACGACACGCTGCGCGCGATCACCACCGCAACCATCACCACCATGCTGTTGAAAAAAGGCATCCGCCGTTGCTGGATGAACGGGCCGCAGCCGCTCGTTGCCGGCGGCGGGCGCCTGGTAGGTCCTGCGTTCACGCTGCGCTTCGTGCCGGTGCGTGAGGATCTCGCGACGCCGGAAAGCTGGGCGAAACCGATCTCGACGCGGGGCGCCATCGAGGAAATGCCGTCCGGCTGCATCGCCGTGGCCGATGCGATGGGCGTGACCTCGGCCGGCATTTTCGGCGACATCCTCACCATGCGCATGATGAAGCGCAACGTCACGGCGCTGGTGACCGACGGCGTCGTGCGCGACAAGGCGGGCGTGCTCGCCTCCAAGCTGCCGGTGTGGTGCGCGGGCACCGCCGCGCCGGCGTCCGTGAACGGGCTCACGTTCGTCGGCTGGCAGGAGCCGATCGGCTGCGGCGGCTGCGCCATCTTTCCCGGCGACGTCATCGTCTGCGACGACGACGGGGCGGTGGTGATCCCGCAGGATCTTCTTGCCTTCGTCGCCGAGGAGGGCGCCGAGCACGAGCGCATGGAAAGCTTCATCGTCGGCGAGGTCGAGCGCGGGGCCAAGCTTCCCGGCCTCTATCCCATGAACGCCGACACCAAGGCGCGCTACGAGGCGTGGAAGAAGAAGTGATTGGTGGATGTTCTTTCCCCTCTCCAAGATCCTCGGCTTCTTCGCCATCCCGTCCAACCTCGTCGTTTCGATCGGCATGCTCGGGCTGTTGCTGCTGCCGACGCGCTTTGCGCGCGCCGGGCGGGCGCTCGCCTTCGCGAGCCTCATCGTGCTCGCGATCCTCGGCCTCTCCCCGATCGGCAATGCGCTGATCATCCCGCTGGAGGAGCGCTTCCCGCGCTGGGACGCAACGCGCGGAGCGCCCGACGGCATTATCGTGCTCGGCGGGGCGATCTCGCCCGACGTTTCCTCCGCGCGCGACGAGGTCGCGCTCAACGAGGCGGCCGAACGCCTGACGGTGGCGGCCGAGTTGGCGCGGCGCTACCCCGACGCCCGCATCGTGTTCTCGGGCGGCAGCGGCGCGCTCATCTACGACGAGGGCGCGGAGGCCCCCTTGGCGCTGCGCCTGCTGGAAAGCCTCGGCATCCCGCGCGCGCGCATCACGCTCGAGGATCGCTCTCGCAATACCGTCGAGAACGCGGTTCTTTCCAAGGCCATCGCCCAGCCCAAGCCGGGCGAACGCTGGCTGCTGGTGACGTCGGCCCATCACCTGCCGCGGGCGGTCGGCGTCTTCCGCAAAGCGGGCTTTCCGGTCGAAGCCTACCCGGTCGACTGGCGCACGCGCGGGGCCGAAGACGCGCTGCGCCCGTTCGCGAGCGTGGGCGATGGGTTGCGACGAAGCGACACCGCCGTGCGCGAATGGGTCGGGCTTGCGGTCTATTGGCTCACGGGGCGCAGCTCGGAGCTCTTTCCGGCACCGACGCACGAACGCCATTGAAACGCGCGAGCGCGATTGAAAAAGCGGTCTCGCCGGAGAGGCCGGGGCTTGACCGCGCCGCTGCGCTGCGCCCACCATCCCCGGCGCAAGCAAGCGATGCCGCCAAGCATCATCGTTCACGTCCACGGCGCGGGTCGAGGCTGCCGGCCGCTGGGCGCGAGCCATCACGGCGCAAGGGAATGAGACCCAAACTCATCATCGGCAACAAGAATTATTCCTCGTGGTCGCTGCGCCCATGGATTGCCATGAAGGTCGCGGGCATCTCTTTCGACGAAGAGGTGATCTCGCTCAATGCCCAGGATTTCAAGGCGCGGGTGACCAAGATTTCGGGCACCGGCAAGGTGCCGGCGCTTGTCGACGGCGACGCGCAGGTCTGGGAGTCGCTGGCGATCCTCGAATACCTCGCCGAGAAGCATCCCGACGCCCGCCTCTGGCCGGCCGATCCGGCGCCGCGCGCGCTCGCGCGCGCGATTGCGGCCGAGATGCATGCGGGCTTCGTTCCGCTGCGCCGCCATTTGCCCATGAACATGTGGCGGCCGGTGATGCCGCGCCAGTTCACCGCGGAGGTAGAATCGAACGTGCGGCGCATCGAGGCCATGTGGACGGATTGCCGCAAGCGCTACGGCGCGGGCGGCGCCTTTTTATTCGGCGGCTTCGGCGCCGCCGATGCCATGTATGCCCCGGTGGTCTCGCGCTTCCACACCTATGCCGTCGAGGTCGGCGCCGTGGCCCGCGCCTATATGGACGCGGTCATGGCGCTGCCGGCTTGGGGCGAATGGCGCACCGCCGCGCTCAAGGAACCCTGGGTGCTGCAGGAAGACGAGGTGGACTGGCCGACGGTTCTTCGCGTATGAGCGGCCGTGTCCTAACCGCCTGCGACACTGCGCCTAAAAAATCCCGAGGAAGTGTATTGATTCCGGCGCGGGGACGAAAGAAAACCACGCCCATCCCGTAGCGCCTTTTCCGCGCCGCAGGGAGGGGGCCACCTAACAGCGGGACTTTCCTGCTTTATCGCCTGGAGCTGTCATCATGCGATATCGTGTTATCGCTCTATTTTCGGCTGTGCTTTCGGTCGTCGCCGCCTTCTGCACTGCAGCAATGGCGGAAGAAGCCAAGAGCGACGTCAAAGGGATTTTCCTTCTGACCGATTACCCCGCGGTCACCCTGCGGCCCGGGAGCACGTCCTCGATCAATCTCAAACTGCAGAACTACGGCCTTCCGCCCGAGCGGCTGACGCTCTCCGTCAACGGGGTTCCATCGGGATGGACGGCGAACTTGATCGGCGGCGGGCAGCCGGTGGCGGCGGCGCTCGCGGCGACCAATGCCAACGTGCCGCTCGAGCTGCGTCTCGACGTGCCCAAGGACGCTCCCGTCGGCACCACCAATCTGACGGTGAGCGCGCGCGGCGCGACCAGCAACGCAACGCTCCCCATCGAGGTGAAGCTCGCGACCGATCTGCCCGCCAAGCTCACGCTCAATCCGCAGCTTCCCGAGCTGCGCGGCACGTCCAAGTCGAGCTTCGAGTTCCAGCTCTCCATCAAGAACGACAGCCCCAAGAAAGTGGTCGCGAGCTTGTCGGCGCAGGCGCCGCAGAACTTCGACGCCACCTATACCGAGCAATACGGCAGCCAGGAGCTCAACGTGCTTCCGCTCGATCCCGGCCAGTCGAAGGACGTGAAGCTGAAGGTGCGGCCGCCGAACACGGTCGCGGCCGGCAAATACAACGTGGCGGCGAAAGTATCGGCCGATGACGCCACGGCGACGTCCGAACTCGTGCTCGACATCACCGGCCAGCCGAAGATCGACATTGCCGGCCGCGAGGGGGTGCTGAGCGCCAAGGCTTCCGCCGGCCAGGAGACATCGATCCCGGTGATCCTCACCAATTCCGGCACCGCGCCGGCGGAGCAAATCGAGCTGTCGGGCTCGGTTCCCACGGGCTGGAAAGTCAATTTCGAGCCGAAGACCGTCGACCGCATTGCCCCCAACGAGAACAAGGAGGTGCAGGCGATGGTCACGCCCGCCGCCAAGGCCGTCGCCGGCGATTACGTCACCACGGTGCGGGCCGCCGCGCGCGGCGAATCCGCGTCCCAGTCGTTCCGCGTTGCGGTCACGACCTCCACCATTTGGGGCATCGTGGGGATCGCGCTCATCGGCGGGGCGCTGCTGGTCATGATCGGCGCCGTGGTGTGGTTCGGACGGCGATGAACGCCACCGTCATCGAGGCGAAAAACCTCACCAAGCGCTACGACGGAGTGGCCGTCGTCAACGGCATTTCGTTTTCCGTGGCGCGCGGGGAGATTTTCGGACTGCTCGGTCCGAACGGCGCCGGCAAGACCACCACCATCCTGATGCTGCTCGGCCTGAGCGACATCTCGGACGGGCAGGCGCGCGTGCTCGGCCACGATCCCGCCCGCGAGCCGCTGGCGGTCAAGCGTCAGGTCGGTTACCTGCCCGACCAGATCGGCTTCTACGATGGGCTCAGCGCCGCCGACAATCTGCGCTACACCGCGCGGCTGATGGGGTTGGAGCGCGCCGAGCGCGAGCAGCGGATCAGGGCTTCGCTCGGCCACGTCGGGCTCGCCGACGTCGCCGACAACCGCGTCAGCACCTTTTCACGCGGCATGCGCCAGCGACTCGGCGTCGCCGAAATCCTGATGAAGGAGGCGCAGATCGCGATCCTCGACGAACCGACGTCGGGTCTCGACCCGCAGGCCACCGTCGAGTTACTCGAGATCATCCGCGACCTCAAAAAGCGTGGTGTGAGCGTGCTGTTATCCTCGCACCTGCTCGAACGGGTGCAAAGCGTTTGCGATCGCGTGGCGCTGTTCAATCAAGGCAAGATCGCGCTCATCGGCACGGTGTCGGAGCTCGGCCGCGAGGTGCTCGGCGGCGGCTTCCGCGTCGAGGTGGAAGCCGAAGGGCAGGGCCTTGCCGAACGCATCGCGGCGATCCCCGGGGTGCAACAGGTCGAACCGGCGGGCGCCAATCGCCTCCGATTGCTGGCCACCGGCGACGTGCGGCCGGAAGCCGCGGCCGCGGTGGTGGCAGCCGGCGGGCGCCTGTTGCGTCTGTCGGTCGAGGAGCCGAGCCTCGAGGCGATTTACTCCCGCTACTTCCAGACCCACGAGGGAGAGCTGCATGCGACGTGAAGGTTCGGCCTTGCACGGTTTCGGGGTCGTGACGTTGAAGGAGATCGCAGATCACTTCACCAGCATCCTCGTGGTGGTGCTCGTCGTTCTGGTGGTGGCCACCGCGATCGCCGTGGTCCGCGGCGCCGTCGATCAAATCAAGGAGATCACGGCCGAAGATCCGTTCCTGTTCCTGCGCTTGTTCACCCGCGGTGCACCCATACCGCTGGTCGCGCTGCTGTCCTTCCTGGTGCCGCTGTTCGCGATCGGGCTCGGCTTCGACTCGGTCAATGGCGAGCACAACCGCCGCACCCTCTCGCGCATCCTCGCGCAGCCGATCTATCGCGACGCCCTGCTGTTCGGAAAATTCGCCGCCGGGCTGTTCACCCTGTCGGTCAGTCTGATCGTGTTGTGGCTGCTGGTGATCGGCCTCGGGTTGCTCGGGCTTGGAGTTCCCCCCAACGCCGAAGAGATGGCGCGCGCGCTGGTCTTGCTCGTGGTTACCATGGTCTATGCCGGCTTCTGGTTCGCGCTCGCACTGCTGTGCTCGGTCGTGTTCCGCTCGTCGGCGACGGCTGCGCTGGTCGCGCTCGGCTTGTGGTTGTTTCTGACCATTCTCTGGCCGCTGTTCTCGCCGGCGCTGGCCGACGCGGTCACCACCGCAGGGGATGTCTTGGGCGTGCTCGACACGCGGCAGGCGTTCGCGCGGCTTTCTCCGACCGTGTTGTTTAACGAGATCGTTGCGGTCGTGCTCGATCCGGCCGTGCGCTCGACGCAGCAGTCCATGCTCGCGGCACTGGGCCTCGCCCTGATCGAGCGCGGCGCCATCCCGGATGCGCCGATACCGCTCCTGCAAAGCGTGCTGATCGTGTGGCCGCAGATCGTGGGCCTGGTGGCAGGCGCGATCCTGCTCTTCGTCGCCGCATATGTCGTCTTCCAGCGCCAGGAAGTGCGGGCCTGATCGTTCTCGGCGATCGGCAATCGCAGGTGAGGGCGGCTGCGCGCCGCTCTAGGAAAGTCGCCAGAGGGCGCAAAGGGAGTGCGCGCGCCGATCAATCACCCGGCTATTCGCTTCCAGCCCGCGCGCGCGAGGGTGGTGACGCTGTCCAGGTTTTTCGCCACCACCTCCCAGTTCACCATGACTGGCTTGGCCCCGGCGGCCGAGACGGTGTCGGCGATATAGGCGCCGCCAACGGTCAGCGCGCAGCCGATGATGATGCCGACGATCAAGCGCATGGAGTCCCCCGTGCTGCCCCTTGCTGCGAGCCCGGTAGGCCATGAACGCGGCGCCATTGTGTTTCGGGGCCGCGCGCGAGACCGCGATCGAGGCTCGGATTTTGGACCTCCGGCGCTCAACCGAATCGCGTCGGCGCAGCGTTCGGCATCAGCCCGACGGTTGCACTTTCGACTGCCCGCGGCAGCATGCCCGCTATGACGGGGACCCGGACATGCGGTGAATTCGATTGAATGATTTCGTCTAAACTATTGGCCAGACTTACTATTTGTCTACAGATCCGACGGAAACCGATGCCGAACGAAAAACGGAATTTTCGAGGCAATTTCTAGATTTGCTGCTATATTCCGCCGCTATCGGGGGAACACCGCTCAAAACGAGCCAATCCGTATCGTTCGAGTGTAGGAGAACCGCGTTGCAAGAACACAAGTATCAGATCGGCCAGACTGTCTACTTCACGTCGCGTCCGATTGGTCACATGGTCGCCAACAGTACCTATGAGGTGGTGAAGCTGCTCCCCTCCGACGGCGCCGATTACCAATATCGCATCAAAAATGCGAATGAGGTGTTCGAGCGCGTGGCCAGGGAAAGCCAGCTCGAGTTTTCCCGCTGAATTAGCTCCACCGTTCCAAGCCGGAACGCATTCAGCAAAGTGGAAGCCGCTTGTGCGCAAGCGCTCGCGCGTGCGCAAAGGCCCGGCAGGGGTGGCCACCGCTGCCCCCATTGAGCCATACTGCTCCCCGGAGTAGTGGCTCATGCTCGATCGCGCTGGCGAAACGGCCCTTGATTTGACCGGCATCGTGTCGCTCCCGGTGTGGGCGGTTGTCGCCATTGCCGCAGTCCTCGTGCTCGCTTGCGCGCTCGCCCTCGTGCGCGGCCGCGGCGAGGGCACGAGCGTGTCCGTGGCGATCCTCGTGCTGATCCTCGCCTTGGCCGGATGGTGGGCGCGCGATCATTTCGCCCGCCGCGATCTTGCCGCCGCGCAGCGCGCGCTCGATGCCCGTGGCTTCGAGCTGGCGACGCGTGCGTTCATGCCGGGTTCCGCGTTGGGCTGCCTCGATGCGATCGCCGGCGAGACGGTGGAGGCTGCGTGCGAAAAGGCGCTTTTCGCGAGCCCCGAAGCAAGCGCCGCGGCGGTATCCTATGTGGCCGCGCAACTCTCGCTCTTGGCCTCCGCCCGCGAGCTCGGGCGCCACGGCGAGACCGCCTCCGGCATGCTCGCCCTGCGCCGTGCGCTCGAGGCCGACCGCTTCGGCGTCGTGGCGCATGTGCTCGCGGTGCGCGACGGCTGCGCGCCGGATCAGTGCCGCGCCTTCGCCTGGCTGGGAGACACCAGCCGCATCAAAGTCAATCTCGCGGAGCGCCCGTTCGACGCGCGGATCAAGACTTATGCGGCGAACTGGCCGGCCGCCGGCGGCCGGGCGCTCGCGAGCACCCCGCCGTCCCCTGCACCGAGCGCGGCGGCGAAGGTGCCGAATAACCTCTTCTTCCCGTCGGCGACCTCGATCCCGCCGGTCAATATCATGACCGCGGAACCGCCGCCGGCGCAGCGGCCGCCCCAAGAGCAGCGGCCGCCCCAAGACACGACCGGCGCGGCCGACGCCGCCACGCCGACGCCGCCACGCCGGCCGGCGCAAACGAATTCGCAGGCGCGCCCGCCCGCGAGCGCCGCCCCCGCGCGCGCGACGCCGGTGCCCTCCGCTCCCGCGCAGTAACTGCGCCCATCTTCTGAGGATAAGCTTACCGGGCGCATGGCAACGCAAGCCCCGCGCGCTATGATTTCGTCACAGTTGGTTCGGCAACATCCACCCGTGACCCTTCATCTCATCAAGCTTTGCGTCGGCTGCGATTCGGTCAAAGACCTCGAGGACTGGATCCGCGAGAAACTCAAGCAGCGCAGGAAGCGCGGGCTCTCGCCCGAGCACATGCACAGGACGCGCATGGTGCCCAAGCGCTCCGAGGAGCTGCGCGGCGGCGGCTCGCTCTATTGGGTGATCCGCGGCGAGATCATGTGCCGGCAGCGGCTGCTCGATGTGCGCCCATTCGTCGACAAGGAGGGCGTCGGCCGCTGCCATCTGGTGCTCGAGCCCAAGCTCATCCTGGTCGAGCCGCGGCCGTGGCGGGCGTTCCAAGGCTGGCGCTACCTCGCGGTCGGCGATGCTCCACGCGACCTCGACCGCGCCGCGCCGGGCGCCAAGAACATGCCGGAGGCGCTGCGTCGCGAGCTGCGAGGGCTCGGCCTCCTGTGACCTGACGCCCGTCGTCGATCATCGCACCGTGTGCTAGACAGCAAGCAGAAGCCGAAAATAGGCGTCACCACGGGAGGAACGACATGCGATTGAGCCAATTCATGATCGCGCTCACAACGGCGGCGACGGTCGCGCTGAGCGCGGGCGCGGCGGCCGCGCAAGAGGTGGTCAAGATCGGCATGAGCTTTGCCATGACCGGCGCCGGTTTTGCCGCCGCCGGTCGGCAGGCCTCGGCCGGCGCGCGACTTTACCTCCAGCACCACGGCAACACGGTCGCCGGCAAGAAGATCGAAATCATCCTGCGCGATGATGCCGGCGTGGCCGACAACGCGCGGCGCCTCGTGCAGGAGATGATCGTCAACGACAAGGTGCACATCATCGCCGGCGGGATCACGCCGACCGTGCTTGCCTATGGTCCGCTCGTCACCCAGGCCAAGATCGCGACCGTCGTCATGATCTCGGGCGCCTCGGTGAGCACCACCGCGTCGCCCTATTTCGTCCGCACCAGCTTCATTCTGGCGCAATCGTCCTGGATCATGGGCGAGTGGGCGGCCAAGAACGGCAGCAAGCGGGTCGTCACGCTGGTCAACGAATGGGCGCCGGGCACCGAAGCGGAGACCGCATTCAAGCAGCGCTTCACCGAGCTCGGCGGCCAGATCATCGAATCGATCCGCATTCCGCTGGCCAATCCGGACTTTGCGCCGTTCCTGCAGCGCATCCGCGACCTCAACCCCGATACCGCCTTCATCTACTTCCCCGGCACGCAGGCCGGCATTTTCGCCAAGCAGTTCGCCGAGCGCGGCCTGGCCAGTTCCGGGATCAGGATCATCGGCCCGGGCGATCTCACCGACGACGACGAGCTCAACAACATGGGCGATCAGATGCTGGGGATCGTGACGGCGCATGATTATTCCGCCTCGCACGATTCCGCGCTCAACAAGAAATACGTCGAGGACTTCAAGAAGGCGAACAACTTCCGTCCGAACTTCGTATCGGTCGGCGGCTATGACGGCATGCACCTCATCTACGAGGCGCTCAAGAAGACCCAAGGCAAGACCGACGGCGACAGCCTCATCGCCGCGATGAAGGGCATGAAATGGGAAAGCCCGCGCGGGATGATGTCGATCGATCCGGAGACGCGCGACATCGTGCAGCCCATCTACATTCGCAAGGTCGAGAAGATCAACGGCGAGCTGTGGAACACCGAATTCGCCAAGTTCGACGACGTCAAGGATCCGCTGAAGGTGAAGAAGTAGCGCCGCGCGCCTTCGCTCGCCGTTATCGCAGCGATTGCTCACACCGCGATATTGTCGATGAGCCGCGTCTTGCCGATGCGCGCGGCCACGAGCAGCCGGATCGGACCATCCGCGAGCGAGGATAACGGCGCGAGGGTGTCGGCGTGGCGGGCTTCGAGATAGTCGAGCACGAAGCCGGCGCGCCCGATGGCGGCAGCGGCTTCGTCGAGCGCGCGCGCGGGGAGCGCCCCGCGCGCAATCTTGCCGGCGCAATCCTCGAGCACGCGGTAAAGCGTGGGCGCGGCCGCGCGCTCGCCTGCCGACAGATAGCTGTTGCGCGAGGACAAAGCGAGGCCGTCCGCTTCGCGCACGGTCGCGACCGCGACGATCTTCACCGGCAAATCCAGGTCTGCCGCCAGCCGCGTCACCACCAAGAGCTGCTGGTAGTCCTTCTCGCCGAACATCGCGAGGTCGGGCGTGCATTGGATCAAGAGTTTTCCCACCACCGTAGCCACGCCGGAAAAGAAGTGCGGGCGAACCTTGTCCTCGAGTCCCGCCGTTGCCGGCCCCTGCGGGACGATGCGGGTGGCAAAACCGGGAGGATACATCGCCGCCACGGCTGGCGCCCAGACGAGGTCGACGCCCATGGCTGAAAGCGCCGCGAGATCGGTGTCCCAGCTGCGCGGATAACTCGCAAAATCCTCATGCGGCGCAAATTGCGCGGGATTGACGAAGACCGAGACGACGACGCGTCGCGCGCGTCGCCGCGCCGCCCGCACCAGCGCGAGATGACCGGCATGGAGCGCGCCCATGGTGGGAACCAGCGCGATCCGCTCGCCCGCCGCCCGCCACCGCATGACGGCGCGGCGCAATGCCGACACCGTGCGCACGACTCGAATGGGCATGGAACAGGCTTCGTGGGGTTGGGTTCGCGGCGGGCAAGTTACCAAAGCTGCGGCGGGGAGGCCACGTGTGCCGCGCTGCGCTCGGCACGCACAGGCGCGGGCATTGCGCCGCAAGCCGGATATGGCCACCTTATGGGCGGGAGTTTCGCCCGTTAAATGCCTGCTGCCATGGCCAACGATCGTCACGACCGCTCACCGACGGATCACAGCCGCGCACCGGCGGCAACCGCCACGCGCGCGGAGATCGACGCGTTCCTTGCCAAGGTGAAGGGCCTCGCTCCGACCGGCGAGCCCGGGCGGCGGGGACGGCTCATCTTCGCGCTCGACGCGACCATGAGCCGTCAACCCTTGTGGGATACGGCCTGCCGGCTGCAGGCCGACATGTTCCGCGAGGCGGCGGCAATCGGCGGCCTCGACGTGCAGCTCGTCTATTACCGCGGCCTCGGCGAGTGCCGGGCTTCGCACTGGGTCTCGCAGGCCGAGCGGCTGGGCATGCTGATGGAGCGGATCGACTGCCGCGGCGGCCATACCCAGATCGGCAAGATCATCGCCCACGCCAAGCGCGAGACGCAGACCACCAAGGTGCAGGCCCTGGTTTTCGTCGGCGACGCCATGGAGGAAAAGCTCGACGAGCTTTGTCACGCCGCCGGCGCGCTCGGGCTTCTCGGGGTGCCCGCCTTCATGTTCCAGGAAGGCGATGATCCCATCACCGAACAAGCTTTTCGCGAGATCGCGCGTCTGACGCGCGGCGCGTATTGCCGCTTCGATCCGGGCGCGGCCCATGAACTCGGCGAGCTGTTGCGCGCGGCCGCCGCCTATGCCGCGGGCGGCATGCGCGCGCTCGCCGATCTCTCGGCGCGACGTCAGAGCGGCGCAACCAAGCTGCTCGAGCAGATGAGACCGTAATGGCCACGATCATTTTCGGCCTGGTGGTGCTGGCGCTGGCGTTATGGGCGCTCAATGCCTTCACCAAGGTCAACCCGCAAACCGCCGCCGTTGTGTTGAAGACCGGCGGCGGGTTGGGTGCGCTCGCCGCGGCCGGGCTGCTCGGGGTGCGCGGGCGGCTCGACATCGCCATCCCGCTCGGCCTCACCGGCCTCGGCCTTTTGGGATGGTTGCCGTGGAGCATGCCCGGCTTCGCCGCGCGCACGCAAAAGAGCGCGGGCCAGGTCTCGCGCGTGCGTTCGGCCTTCATGGAGATGGAGCTCGATCACGACACCGGCGCCATGCGCGGACGCATCCTCGCCGGCCGGCACGAAGGCGCGGCGCTGGACGCGCTCGACGTCGCAACGCTGACCGGCTTCCTCCCCGAGATCGACGAGGAAAGCCGCTCGCTACTTATGGCGTATCTCGACCGCCGGGAGCCCGCCTGGCGTGAACACGCGCAAGGTGACGCGGCACCGGGCACGCACCGCCGGGCGTGGAGCGGCGGCAAAATGACGGAGGAGGAGGCCTATCAGATCCTTGGCGTGGAGCCGGGGGCGAGTGCGGAGGACATCGGGCGCGCCCACCGCGCGCTCATGAAGAAACTGCATCCCGACCAAGGGGGGTCGACGTATCTCGCGGCCCGCGTGAATGAAGCCAAGGAGGTGCTTTTGCGCCGCCATCGCTGAACTCCTTTGATCGACGCGACACTGGCGGCTCCTGTGCGACGCGGGCCCCTGTCATTCGCTTCGACGTCAGTTCTTGACGGTGACGCATTCGACGTCGTTTTTCTTGAGATATTTGCAGGCGGCTTCCGCCTTGTCCTTGTCGAGTCCGGCAAAGCGCGCGCGATAATAGGTGGTGCCTCCCTTATCGACCGTTTCGGTGAAGGCTTCCGCGCCGCTGAGCATTTTCGACGCCTTGCTTTGCACGGTGGAGAGGCGCTGCTGGGCGGCCTGCTCGGCGGGAAACGCGCCGACTTGAATGATCCAGCCCGCTCGGTGCTGCGGCTTTGCGGTAGGCGCGGCTGCGGCCGGCTTTGCCGTCGATGTGGCGGCCGCGACCTTCGCCGCGGGCGCAACGGGCGCGGGCTTCGGAGTAGGTACGACGGGCGCTGCGGCGGCAACAGGCGCGGGCGGCGCGCTCGACGCGCCCGGACGTGGTGCGTTGGCTGGCTCTGCGGCCGGCTCAGGCTTGGCTGCGGCTGCCGCGACCGCTGCCATGGGTGGCGATGCCGCGGGCTCTTCCTTTGCCGCGATCGCCGCTGCGGCCGGCTCGGGCTTGGTCGCAACCTCTGGCGGGACGGCGGCGCGCGGGCGGCGGTGCCGCCGGCTCCGCCTTCGCGGCGGCCATTGGCGCGGGCGCCGCAACGGGCTGAGCTTCGGCAGCGGGCAAAGCAACCTGCGATGCCGCGAGCGAGGCCGTCCGCACGCCGGGTCTCACCGTCAGCGTCTTGACCAGCACGGGCCGGATCGGATCGGTCGAGCCGGCGGCGATCTGCGTTTGCGTCAGCGTGGCCGCGGCGGCGGGCTCCGACCGCAACGCCGCTGGTTCGGCCGGCGGCGCGGCCGAATTGAAGCGCACGGGCAAGCTCGTTGCGCTGGCGACGGCGAACCGCGGCTCGGCTTTGGCCTCAGCCTTCGGCGCCTCCTTCGGTTCGACTTTGGCCGCAGCAACTTTCGGCTCGGCCTTGGTCACGACCATCGGCTGAGGCTTAGGCTCCGACTTAGGATCCGACTTGGGCTCCGCCTTGGCCACGGCCATCGGCGCGGGCTTGGCTTCGGCCTTGGTCACGACCATCGGTTCGGGCCTCACATCCGGTGTCCCGCTCGCCTCGGCGACCATCGGCGCCGTGCGCTTGATCGACGCTAGCGCGATCTTGTCGTTGATCAGCTCGCGCATGCGCGCGTCGCGGCTGCCGCCGCTGCTGCCGCCCATGACGACGGCGACGAGATAACGATTTCCGCGATGCACCGACGTCACCAGATTGAATCCCGAGGCGTTGATGTAGCCGGTCTTGATGCCGTCGACGCCCTCGACCTTTCCGAGCAGGTGATTGTGGTTGGAGATCGACTCGCCACGGAAGGTGAACGAGCGGATCGAGAAATATTTGTAATAGCGCGGGAAGCGTTCCTGGATGGCGCGGCCGAGCGTGGATTGGTCGCGCGCGGTGGTGATTTGGTCGTCGTCGGGCAGGCCGGAGGCGTTCTTGTAGACGGTGTTATTCATGCCGAGCGCTTGCGCCCTGCGCGTCATCAGCCTGGCGAAATCGTCCTCACTGCCCGCGATCGCCTCCGCAACCACGACGGCGGCGTCGTTGGCCGAACGCGTGACCATGCCCTTGATCGCGTCTTCGACCGCGAGCGTGCTTCCGGGCTTGAGACCAAGCTTGGTCGGCGACTGTCCGGAGGCTTCGGCGGAGACCTTGAGCGGCGTGTCGAGCTTGAGTTTGCCGGCGTCGAGCTGCTCGAACAGCAGATAGAGCGTCATGATCTTGGTGAGCGACGCCGGGTGTCGCCGCGCGTCCGGATTGGTGGCGTGCAGCACCGCGCCGGAATTGGCGTCCACGACGATATCCGCGTAAGGCGCGGCGTTTATTGGGTCGGCTGATAGCGTGAGAACTGCAGCAACAAAACCGAACAAACCCCAACGAAGCCCGTAACGGGCTCCGGTCCGGATCCGCAGCATGATATTTCCCCCGTCCCTCGTTCCCCTTCGCGCTCCGTGCGAAGCGCTGACACCCCTGTCGTGCCGAGGTGAAGCGATTGGACGAGTCAAAAAGGGCGGTTTTCTGAATTTTTCCGACCTTTTTGGCGTCCTGCGACTTTGCGATTTTGAGCCTTGACGGCTCTCCACCGCCGCTCACGCGGCACGCTCGTCGAGGCTAGGGCAGGCCGATTGCAAAACCGTTAAACCCCGGACCGGACTACCATATTGCACTGCAAAATAAGAGCTTGACTTTTTTGTGCACTGCAATATATCCGTGTCATCCGGCTCGCTGGCTGGAGAGTCATCCGGCTCGCTGGCTGGAGACAGGTGGGAAAAGTCACACGCAATCGGCGACGCCGCCGGGAGGTAGAAGATGGTCAGGAATATCGACGAGATGCAGAAGTTGGGGAAGGACAATATGGATGCGACGCTGAAGTCGTTCGGGGCGTTTTCCAAGAGCCTGCAGGCGATCACGGTTGAGATCGCGGATTTCTCCAAGAAGGTTTTCGAGCAAAGCACCGCCGCCACCGAGAAGCTCATGGGCGCGAAGTCGCTCGAAAAGGCGATCGAGGTGCAGACCGACTATGCCAAGAGCTCCTATGAGACCTTCGTGGCGGAGGCGACCAAGCTGGGCGAGCTTTACGCCGACCTCGCCAAGGAGGCTTATAAGCCGTTCGAGAGCCAGTTCGGGAAAGTCGCTTCGGTGAAGTAACGCGTCATACTCGGCGCAGTTCACAAGTTGAAGAGCCCGGCCGCACGTGCCGGGCTTTGTTTTTGCACGAAGCTTGCTCGCGCAAGGGTGGCAATGCAGCGCCGTCGCACAGGCCTCGCCCGGTGATCGCTGGCGGCGGCGTTACGAACGCGTCTTCTCGCCGCCGGCGGGTTGCGAGCGCATGCAGCTTGCAACGGCGCGGGAGAAATCCGCAGGTTTCCGGCGAATTTGCCCCGAATTGTCCGCATTTGAGTCGGTCGATTGAACCGCCACCGGCGGGCCGGCACGGGTTTTGCAAAACAAAATACGTCGGAATTCCTGACGAATCGCGGGAATATGACAATCTGGAACCGGGGCGGCGACGTCCTTATTATGAAGCATCGATGGTCCGCTGTTCTTGCGCCCCAAAGCTGCCACGTCCTGACCCGTAAAGTACCCATGAGCCGAAGACCAACCGCGATGAATGCAAGCGCCGCAAATAGACCGGGTGCCCCGCGTCAAGGCGATGACGACAACAGCAAACGGCGAGGGGCGGGCGCGCCGGGCACCGCGGTCATCACCAAGACCAAGCCGCAGACCAAGCGGCCCAATCTCTACCGCGTGTTGCTGTTGAACGACGATTACACGCCTATGGAGTTCGTGGTCCATGTGCTCGAGCGCTTCTTCAACAAGGACCACGGGAGCGCCCACCGAATCATGATGCACGTGCATCAGCATGGCATCGGCGAATGCGGCATCTATACGTACGAGGTGGCCGAGACCAAGGTGACGCAGGTTATGGACTTTGCTCGCAAACACCAGCATCCTCTGCAGTGCGTGATGGAAAAAAAGTAACGACGATGGAAAAGTGGGAACGCCGGGGCCATATATAACGCGTTGACACGGGAACCGACATGCCGACGTTTTCGCGCAATCTCGAACAGTCCCTGCACCGCGCCCTGGCGCTTGCCAACGAGCGCCATCACGAATACGCGACCCTCGAACATCTTCTGCTTGCGCTGATCGACGATCAGGACGCCGCCGCGGTCATGCGCGCGTGCAACGTTGACCTCGACAAGCTGCGACGGAGCCTCACCGCCTATCTCGAAAGCGAGCTCGAGAATCTGGTGAGCGACGGCAACGAGGATTCCAAACCGACCGCCGGCTTCCAGCGCGTCATCCAGCGCGCCGTCATCCACGTGCAGTCGTCGGGTCGCGAGGAGGTGACCGGCGCCAACGTGCTGGTCGCGATCTTCGCCGAGCGCGAGAGTCACGCCGCTTATTTCCTGCAAGAGCAGGACATGACGCGCTACGACGCCGTCAATTACATCAGCCACGGCATCGCCAAGCGGCCGGGCATGTCGGAAGCGCGCCCGGTGCGCGGCGCCGAGGAGGATACCGATACCAAGACCGGCGACGAGACCAAAAAGAAGGGCGACGCGCTCGAGGCCTATTGCATCAACCTCAACAAGAAGGCGCGCGAGGGCAGGATCGATCCGTTGATCGGGCGCGCGGCCGAGATCAGCCGCACCATCCAGGTGCTGTGCCGCCGGCAGAAGAACAACCCGCTGTTCGTCGGCGATGCCGGCGTCGGCAAGACCGCTATCGCCGAAGGCCTGGCGCGGCGCATCGTGCACGGCGAAGTCCCCGACGTGCTCAGGAACGCCACCGTGTTCGCGCTCGACATGGGCACGCTGCTCGCGGGCACGCGCTACCGCGGCGATTTCGAGGAGCGGCTCAAGCAGGTGATCAAGGAGCTCGAGGCCTATCCCGGCGCGATCATGTTCATCGACGAGATCCACACCGTGATCGGCGCCGGCGCCACCTCCGGCGGCGCGATGGACGCCTCGAACCTGCTCAAGCCGGCGCTCGCCTCGGGCACGCTGCGCTGCATCGGCTCGACCACCTACAAGGAGTACCGGCAGTATTTCGAAAAGGACCGTGCGCTCGTACGCCGGTTCCAGAAGATCGACGTCAATGAGCCGACCGTTCCGGACACGATCGAAATCCTCAAAGGCCTCAAGCCCTATTTCGAGGACTACCACAAGCTCAAATACACCTCCGAGGCGATCAAGGCGGCGGTCGAACTGTCTGCGCGCTACATCCACGACCGCAGGCTTCCGGACAAGGCCATCGATGTGATCGACGAGTCCGGCGCGGCGCAGATGCTGTTGCCGGAGAACCGGCGCAAGAAAACGATCGGCATCAAGGAAATCGAAACCACCATCGCCACTATGGCGCGGATTCCGCCGAAAACCGTGTCGAAGGACGACGCGGTGGTGCTGCAACATCTCGACCAGACGTTGAAGCAGGTCGTGTACGGCCAGGACAAGGCGATCGGCGCGCTCTCCGCCTCGATCAAGCTCGCCCGCGCGGGCTTGCGCGAGCCGGAAAAGCCGATCGGCTGCTACCTGTTCTCGGGTCCCACCGGCGTCGGCAAGACCGAGGTGGCAAAGCAGCTCGCGGTCGCGCTCGGCGTGGAAATAATCCGCTTCGACATGTCGGAATACATGGAGCGCCACACCGTCTCGCGGCTGATCGGCGCGCCGCCCGGCTATGTGGGCTTCGACCAGGGCGGCTTGCTCACCGACGGTGTCGACCAGCATCCGCATTGCGTTCTTCTGCTCGACGAGGTCGAGAAGGCGCACCCCGATCTATTCAACGTGCTGCTGCAGATCATGGATCACGGCAAGCTCACCGATCACAACGGCAAGCAGGTCGATTTCCGCAACGTGATCCTGATCATGACAACCAATGCCGGCGCGGCCGACCTCGCGCGCCAGGCTTACGGCTTCACCCGCATCAAGCGCGAGGGCGACGACGTCGAGGCGATCAACCGGCTGTTTGCGCCCGAATTCCGCAACCGGCTCGATGCCATCATCACCTTTGCGCATCTCACGCCCGAGATCATCGCCAAGGTGGTCGAGAAATTCGTGCTCCAGCTGGAGGCGCAGCTCGGCGACCGCGACGTCACCATCGAGCTGTCGGAAGAGGCCAGCCAGTGGCTGATCAAGCACGGCTATGACGAGCAGATGGGCGCGCGGCCGATGGCGCGTCTGATCCAGGAGAACATCAAGAAGGCGCTCGCCGACGAAGTTCTGTTCGGCAAGCTCAAGGGCGGCGGCCACGTGCGCGTCATCGCGGTCAAGGACGAAGCGGGCGCCGAGAAGCTCGGCTTCGAGTATCTCGACGGCCCGGTGACGCCGAAGCCCGAGAAGATTCCCGAGGCCAAGCCCAAACGGCGCAGCCCCCGCCGCAAGCCGTCCGGCCCAAAAGGCGGCTCGGCGCCGCGCGGCTCGGTGCCGAAGGTGCCGCTGGTCAAGGTCTAGACGCGATCGGCTGATCGCCCCCGCACAGCCTTTGCTATCGCCCGCGCGCGGGCCTCAGCGTTTGCGCTGCTCCATCGAGTCGTTGCGCACGAAGACGAGCGCGATCGTCGCCGCCGCAAGCGTGTAGGACGGGATGCAAAACGTGTTGCGTGATGGCCGGTCAGGCAGTATGGCGGATTACGCTACGCTAATCCGCCCTACGTCCGCGGGGATGCAATGCCCGCCTTCATCTGCGAGACCTGCGGCAGCCAATTTACGCCGTCGGATGCGCCGCCGCGCTCCTGCCCGATCTGTGAGGACGAGCGTCAATTCGTTCCGCCCGGCGGCCAGAGGTGGATCACCCTTGATGCGCTCGCGCGCCGCCACTTCAATTGCTATCAGCAGCACGAGTCCGGCCTGATCGGGGTTGGGACGGTGCCGAAATTTTCCATCGGCCAGCGCGCGCTCATCCTGCGCGCGCCCCAAGGCAATATTCTGTGGGACTGCATCCCGTTCATCGATGCCGCCACCGTCGAGATCGTGAAGGGGCTCGGCGGGCTTGCCGGCATCGCGATCTCCCACCCGCATTACTACGCCACGATGGTGGAATGGAGCCGCGCCTTCGGCGGCGTTCCCATCCATCTGCACGCCGCCGACCGGCAATGGATCATGCGGCCCGACCCCGCCATCAAGCTGTGGGAGGGCGATACTTTGCCGCTCGCGCGCGAAATAACGCTCGTTCGCTGCGGCGGCCACTTCGCCGGCGGGACGGTGCTGCACTGGGCGGCGGGCGGCGAAGGGCGCGGGGCGCTGCTGAGCGGCGACATCGTGCAGCTGATCCCCGACCGCAAATACGTGAGCTTCATGCGCAGCTACCCCAACATCATTCCGCTCTCAGCCCCGGCGGTGGCCCGCATCGGTGCGATGCTTGAGCCGTGGCCGTTCGACGTGATCTACGGCGCGTTCTTCGATCGCGTCATCCCGCGCGGCGGCAAGGACGCGGTGCGACGTTCGGTCAAGCGCTACATCGCAATTATCGAGGGCGACGGCACGGCGGAGCAGGTTTGACCAAAGCGCGATTGCACCCGTGATCGCGCCGTGGGACAGCTCCGCGAGCTCATGCCGCCGCCGCCTCCCACCGACTCCCCGAGACGCTCGGCGACCGCCGTGTTCTTTGCCGGCTTTCGGGCCGCATGGCGGTCGGTTCTGGCCTATGTCGTGATCGGGACCTACGTCGGCATCGGAGCATTGACGCAAGATTTCGGCTTCGGCCTGGGGTGGGCCGTGGCCTCGACCGCGCTGGTATGGGCGGGACCGGCGCAGGTGATCCTGGTGTCGGCGCTCGGCGCCGGCGTCGCGCCGGTCGAGACTGCGCTGGCCGTGGGCGTGAGCAGCGCACGCCTTCTTCCCATGGTGATCTCGCTGCTGCCGTTGATCAGGCGGCCGCAGACGCCCTATCGCGCGCTCATTCTGCCCGCCCATCTCACCGCGGTGACCATGTGGATCGAGGCGCTGCGGCTGCTGCCTCAGCTGCCGCGGGAAGCCCGCATCCCATTCGCGAACGGCGTGGGCTTTGGCTTTATGACCGCGGCGCAGGCGGGAACGTTGATCGGCTACTATCTCGCCACCTCGCTGCCGCCGCTCCTGACCGCGGGTCTGCTCTTCCTCACGCCCATATCTTTCCTGATTTCGACCACGCGCAACTGCCGCCTCATGTCGGACTGGCTGGCGCTCGCGTTCGGGCTCGTGCTCGGGCCGCTGATGGCCGCTTGGCAGGTGGGACTCGATCTGCTCTGGAGCGGGATCGTGGCCGGATCGCTCGCCTACGGCATCCACCGCCTGCGCGAGGCGCTCAAATGAGCGAGCTTCATGCCTACACGCTACTGGTGCTGGTCGGCTTTCTGCCCAGTGAAATCTGGCGCATGCTCGGGCTCGTCGTCGCCCGCGGCGTCGCAGACGAATCCGAGCTGTTCATGTGGGTGCGCGCGGTCGCGATCGCGGTGCTCGCGGGCGTCATCGCCAAGATCATCTTGTTTCCGCCGGGGACGCTTGCGGGCGTGCCGCTGGTCATCCGCCTCACCGCCATCATCTGCGGGCTCGCCGCGTTCGTGATCGTGCGCCGATCGGTGTTGGCGGGCGTTGTCGCCGGCGAGGTCGTGCTCATGCTTGGCGTGCTCGCTTACGGACTGTGACCCTTCCGGGTACGGGCCCCCCCGCACTTTCGTTGAACTGCGGAAGGGTGACGCCGTCCGCGCCGAAAACTGCGGCACTCTCACATCACTCCGCGCTGCGCTGTGCCCGGACAGCGCGCTCGGTCGCTGCGCCGCAGGACCTCGACATGGTGCTGGAGGGGTTCGGCCGGCCACGTATGACGCCGCTCCGGCGAGCTGATGCAGCGGCCGGTCAGATCGAAACTGTGCGCGCGCCGCCGATGCCCACCACCGCCCCTGCACGCATGTATGATCCGTCTTTTGTGGTAAGCGGTGGCGCGAGCGCGCCGTCAAAATCTCAAGTCATTACGAAGGTCGGTATGAGCGCGTGTCAAGGCTTCGGCGCGACCGGCGCCGCTTGGCCGAACGAGACCGAGAGCGCGAACAAGCGCCATCGTCCGCCGACCGGCGCGAAAACCAGTTCGAAATTCACCTGCGTCGGCACGGAGGGAAAGAAGCCCGCCATGCGCATCATGCCGTTGGGTTCGATCTGCGGCAGCAGGGTGAGCTGCGGGTCGATGACCGCGACTCCGGACAAGTCGATATTGTCGTGGCGCTGTTGGGTGAAGATTTCGGCGAGCCGCGCCGCGCTGTTGTTCTGGAAATCCGGCGAACCGAGATCGCGCAAGACCGTGTAATTGCCGGTCCTGTTGGCCTGGTCGAGGGCGAGCAGGGTCGAGCGGACCAGGATCAAAACGCCGTTGCGATCGATCTGCGCCGGCTTGGGCGCCTGCGGCGGCGAAGGCTGCTGCTTCGGAGCCGGCCCGTTCGGTGCAGCCTTGGGGGCGGGCGCCTGCGCGGTCTGCACCGGCGCCAACCCCCGCGCTTGCAGCTGTGCGCTCGACAAGGCCATTCCCGCGATGATGGCCACGGCCGGGCGCACGACGGCGATCATGCGAGCCAGGCGCCGGGTGGAATCGATGGATTTGTTGCGTATGGCCATGCGAGGTCACGCCAGCCGGAGTGCCGGCACCAACGTACTGGAATCCGTCGGCAAATCCAGCACTCGCCACATTGGCATCGAGCGGCATCCGGCGACGCGAAATCGGTGCGTGCGGCCGCCCGTGGCATTGATCCCGTCGCCGACGGTTCACCAGAACATGGCGACGCCGCCGCGGGCGCCCACGACCGATGTATCGAAACCCACCCCGACCGCCCCGTTGGCTTGAACCTGATAGCCGCGCGTCTCGTACAGGACGCCGGTAATGCCCATCCCTGCGGCTCCGTGCCCGTCGTAGGTTGCGATGTTGCCGAACACGCCGACCTTGCGGCCTTGCGGTACTGCGGGCACGCCGCCGGCGGCCATTGCGACCGCCACGCCGTCGCGCACGCGGCGATCGTTCTCGTTGATCTGCGATTGGAGGCCCGAGATCTGCGATTGGAGGCCCGAGGCGGCGCTCGAGAGTTGACCGACCGTGGCAGCGTCGGTTGCGCTTATTCCTGGCGCGACATTGGTGATGCGCCGCTCGCTGCCGGGTGCGCCGACCGACACGGTGTTGGGCGCACTCGCCACCGAGCCTTGCCCGATCGCGACCGAATTGGTGGCGGCAGCCTGCACCACGGCGCCGGCGCCGAGCGCCGTGCCGTTCACCGCCAGCACCGTCGCGCTCTGTCCCACAGCCACGGCATTCGCGGTGGTGGCGCTCGCCGAATTGCCGACCGCGGTCGCGGACGACACGTTGGCGACGCCGCCGGTGGCGACGGCGAAATCGCCAAACGCCGCACCGCCGTCGGCCGCCGATGCGCCATTCCCGACCGCGACCGAGCCGGTGGCGAGCGCGTTGGTGCCGATGGCAACGGCGTTGGCGCCGGTCGACGCCGCGTTCTTGCCCAGCGCAATCGATCCCGACTGCGTCGCCAGCGCATTGCTGCCGATGGCGATCGCGTCGGCGCCGCTCCCTTGCGCGTTGCTGCCCATGGCGAGCGCGTTGCTGCCCGTGGCCTGCGCCGCGGGACCCGTGCTGTTGGCTTTGTAATAGGTGCTGGAGCCGCTGACCGCGCTGAGTTGCGTATTGACCCCGCTGAGTTGCGTATTGACCGCGCTGAAGGCACTGCCGACGTCGCTGTAGATCGTGCCCTGGATGGTGTAGCTCGGCGCGGTGAGCTGGCCGTTGAGGTCGAGGCCGGCGCCGCCGCCGAAGGCCGCGGCCACGCGCTGGTTGGCGGTCAGGATCTGACTGCCGTTGACCGCGTCGGTGCTGCCCGCCGCGAGCGTGCCGGCGGCGACGTTGACGATTTTGCGCTCGCTGCCGACGTCGCCGACCGAGACGGTGTTGGCGACGTTGGCGACCGAACCGGTGCCGATCGCCACCGAATTCGACGCGCTCGCGTTCGCGCCCTGGCCGATCGCCGTCGCGCCTGTCGCACCGGCGCTGCTGGCCTGACCGATCGCGGTCGTGGCGTCGCCGTTGGCGACGCTGCCCTGTCCGAACGCACTCGCGGTCGTGCCGGTCGCGTTGGCACTCTTGCCCGTGGCGGTCGCGTTGTCGCCGGTCGCGGTGCTGAACGCGCCGGTCGCGGTTGCGGCCTGGCCGGTCGCACCGGCGCTATCGCCGTAAACGGTGGCATTGGTTCCGTTCGCGTTTGCACCCGAGCCCACTGCAGTGGCATTCACGCCGCTCGCGCCCGCGGCGTTACAAAGGCCGGCCAAACCGCCATTGAAGGAGAGACATCCTGCGAAGGCTGGCGCGCCACCGAAGACGGCGACCATCCCGGCCGCGATCGCAAGCCCGCGCAAACCTCCCCCGGCAAGCGCGCTGGCGCCCATCAGGCCGGCGCGGCGGCTGATCGGGATGCCGACCGGTTCATCCGCGACCTCGCGGTCGCGGACGCACGAACGGTTTTGGCTCGCGTGGCTCGTCCCGGTTCGCACGTCGAATCCCCCAGTAGAACCTTACACGCCAACCGGTTGCCGGCAATTGCGCAGAAGCCTTTCCTCAACTGGGCGGACGCTTTATTTGGCTGCGTTGCACAAAGGCGACACCTGATACCGCTTCAGGGGCGCGCCTCACCGCAACGCGGCAGCCAACTGCTTGGCCTGCTCGGCGAGCACGTCCGGCGCCTCCTTCACGCTGGCCGGGGGCTTCATCGCCACGCCGATTTTGCGCGGGATGATGTGGACGTGCAGGTGGAACACCACTTGGCCGCCGGCGCTCTCGTTGAACTGCTGGATGGTGACGCCGTCGGCGGCGAACACCTCGACGCTGGCCTTGGCGATCTTCTGCGCGACCTTGATGACGTGGGCGAGGTCATCGGGAGAAGCATCGAGGATGTTGCGGGCGGGCGCTTTCGGCAGGACCAGCGCATGGCCGCTCGCGCGCGGCATGATGTCGAGAAAGGCGAACGCTTTGTCGTCCTCGTAGATCTTGTAGCACGGCAATTCGCCGCGCAGGATTTTGGCGAAGATGTTGCTGGGGTCGTAAGCCGGCATGGTCTTGCTCCCGTCGCATGTGCTTCGACGGCCGCGACCGTAGCCGACGGCGCGCCATTTGGCTGATCATTGTTGCTGTCGTCCCCGCGAACGCGGGGACCCATATTCCAGAGCCGGTGGTTATGGGTCCCCTAGCATAAGCGCGTTTACGCGCGTCCATAGCCCGTCGAAGACGGGCGTGAACGCCCTTGAGGACGCGCTATGCGCGGGGACGACAGTTAGATGGTCCCTCACCCCTTGCGGAACGGCGCGGTGTCCGCGAGCTCGGCGTGCGCTGCCGCTACATAAGCGCGCTCGTGCTTGAGGAAATCCTCGATCGCGCGCCGCAGCGCCGGATCGACGATGTAATGCGCCGAATAGGTCGTCGTCGGCAGATAGCCGCGCGAAATTTTGTGCTCGCCCTGGGCGCCGGCCTCGACGCGGGCGAGCTTGTGCTCGATGGCGTATTGGATGGCCTGATAATAGCAGAGCTCGAAGTGCAGGAACGGGTGGTGCTCGAGTGCGCCCCAGTGGCGGCCGAACAGCGTGTCGGAGCCGATGAAGTTGATGGCGCCGGCGATGAAGCGCCGGTTGCGCTTGGCCATGACCAGCAGGATGCGGTCGCGCATCTTCTCGCCGACGAGCGAATAAAACTCCCGCGTAAGATAGGGACGACCCCATTTGCGCGAGCCGGTTTCCATGTAGAAGTTGAAGAAGGCGTCCCACACGCTTTCGGTGAGATCCGTACCGATCAGCCAATGCACGCTGATGCCGGCCGCGAGTGCGTCCGCGCGTTCGCGCCGAATGGTCTTTCGCTTGCGCGAGGCGAGCGCGGCCAGGAACGCGTCGAAGGTCGCGTAGCCGGCGTTCTCCCAATGGAACTGCTGGTGCGTGCGCTTGAGGTAGCCGCGCGCGCCCAGCAAGTCCCATTCCGGCTCGGTCGGGAAGGTGACGTGAACCGACGAGGCGCCGGCCCGCCGGCAGATATCGGTGAGTGCATCGGCAAGATGCGCGCGCACCGCGTCGGCGTACGGCCCCGCGCGCGCGAGCAATCGGCGGCCGGTCGCGGGCGTGAACGGCACGGAAACCTGCAGCTTGGGATAGTAGCTGCCCCCGGCCCGTTCATAGGCGTCCGCCCAGCCATGGTCGAAGACGTATTCGCCGCGCGAATGCGACTTCACATAGCAGGGGACGGCGCCGAGCAAGACGCCGTCTGCGTCTTCGGCGAGGAGGTGCATCGGCTGCCAACCGGTACGGCCGCGGACCGATTGCGAGACCTCGAGCGCGGACAGGAAATCGTGCGAGATAAACGGGTTATACCGATCTCCTAATGCGGAGCTTTGGAGATTGGCAACCGCCGGGCAGGGGCCGTCGGCCCCGTTCCCGCGATCGGGCCATGCCGGATTGGCGCACGCGTCCCAGGCCTCAGCGGTCACGTCGCCGATGGAATTCGCCACGCGCAGGGTCAGTTCGATCATGGGCTTCGTCATGCAAGTTTACGGCCGAAACCCCTCGAAGATCATCTGGTCGGCATAGCGCGCGGCCTTGCGCCGGTCATCCACGCTGCGCACGGCCCAGGTGAGCAGCGGTAGGCGCAAGACGCTGCGCGCGACCGCCGGCAACAGCGCCGGCAGGTCGCGCACCGCGTAAGCGATGAATTGCGGTCGCGCGGACACCATCTGTGGGAAGAACATTATCGCGCGCTTGGGCGCGGCCGCGACCTCGCCCCACCCGTACTTTTCCACGACCATGCCGCGCGGAAGCTGCGGCGCGATGGTGCGCAGATCCGCGATCTGCGCCGGATCGAACGACATCACCGCGGCCGGGCCGCGATAGCCCGACAGCACGCTGGCGACGCGGCTGACGAGCCGCCGATCGCCATCGAACCGGCTCTTCATTTCGATCAGCAACGTGGTGCGGCCGGCGACCAGGTCGCACAATTCGCCGAGCGTGATCATGCGGTCGCCGGTCGCCTTGAAGGCAACGCGCTTGAGTTCCGCCGCCGTCGTCGCGTCGAGGCGGCCGCTGCCTTCGGTCAGCCGGCCGAGCGCGTCGTCGTGGTGCACCATTGCCTCGCCGTCGGCGCTGATCTGCAGATCGCATTCGATGCCGTAGCGCGCCGCGATCGCGGCGGCGAATGCCGAGGGTGTGTTCTCGATGACGCTTTTTTGATCATGCAGCCCTCGGTGCGCCACCGGCCGTGCGATCAGCCAATCGAGATCGGGCATGGAGGCGCGTCAGCCGACCTCGAAAATGCCCTCGACCTCGACCGCGGCGTCTCCCGGCAGCACGGCGACGCCGACCGTCGTCCGCGCGTGCCGGCCCTTGTCGCCAAGCGCCGCGACCATGAGGTCGGAGGCGCCGTTCATCACCTTGGGGCCGTCGAGAAAGCCGGGATCGGAATTGATGAAGCCGCCCAAGCGGACCACCTGCTTGATCTTGTCGAGATCGCCGAGCGCCGCCTTGACCTGCGCCAACACGTTGACCGCGCAGGCGCGTGCCGCTTTTTGGCCGTCCTCGAGGGATACGCCATTGCCGAGCTTGCCCTTGGCGACGAGCTTGCCGCCCGCGTCGAGGCAGATCTGACCCGAAACGAACAGCAGTGCGCCGACGCGGACGAAAGGGATGTAGTTGGCGACGGGGCTTGCGGGCGTGGGGAGCGCAATTCCGAGTTCCGCGAGCTTTTTTTCAACCGTTCCGGCCATGAAATCCTCCTGCTGCGCTTTAAGGCGGGGTGCGTTGTCTTCGCCGATTGGGCCTTGTCATGCAAGCCACGGACAAGCGCGTTCCGGGAGCATGGTTGCAGGAGGCGGGCCGCATCCCTATGTTGCGCCGCAATCGGGCGGCGCGGAGGCAAATTGCGATGACGATCCTCGGCAGGTCTGCGCTCGGCACGGTCATCGTGGCGGCGGCGCTCGCGTTGGTCGGTTTGGGCGTACGGCACGCAACCGCATTGCCGCCGGGGGGCGAGCTTGCATCCCACCGCGCGATCTACGAACTCAAGCTCGCGCAAACGCGGGGCAATTCCGCGGTCGCCGCGCGTGGGCGTATCCTCTACGATTTCTCCGGCAATGCCTGCGAGGGTTATGCCCTGCAATTCCGCCAGGTGTCGGAACTCGACAACGGCGAGGGCAAGGTCACGCTCAGCGACCTGCGTTCGACCACCTGGGAAGACGGCGCGGCCAAGAAGTTCATCTTCAAATCGCAGAACTATCTCAATGAGACGCTGCTCGATTCCGTCGATGGGGAAGCCGAACGCCAGCGCGACAAGGTCGCGGTTACCCTCAACCAGCCGGCGGCCAAGACGTTCGACCTCGAGGTGGGCATGGTGTTTCCGACCGAGCACATGCGGCGGATCATCGCGGCCGCGCGCGAAGGCAAAAACATTCTGGAGCTTCCCGTCTACGACGGCTCGGAGAAGGGTGAGAAAGTCTACGACACGCTCACCGTCATCGGTGCCGAGATCGCGCCCAACGAGCGCGTCCCGAACGATGCTGCCGCGGGCAAACAGGCGCTTGCCGGCCTCAAGCGATGGCCGGTCACGGTGAGCTATTTCGACAAAACGGCGCGAAGCAGCGACCAGGCGCCGGTCTACGCCATCAAGTTCGAGGTCTACGAGAACGGCGTGTCGCGCGCGCTGATGCTCGATTACAACGATTTCGCCATCAGCGGCGAGCTCATCGCGATCGAGCTTCGCGACACCGCGCCGTGCAAGTGACGGTCCGTCATCGGATGCTCGCCAGGGCGCGATCGTAATACGACAGATCGAGATATTTCTCGGATGGCGGCGGACTGCCGCCCCATTGTCCTTCGATCTCCGCGCGCAGCTTGAGCACGTTCTTGAAGCCGTCCATGTCCAATTTCGCGTCCTTGGCGATGCCCTCGGCCGGATCGGTCGCCACCGCGTAGGATTGCGCCGCGACCTGCGGCGCGAGCTTGAGACGATCGGCGAGCAGCGCGATGGCTTCCGCCTTGTTGGCGGGGTCGAGCGCCCAGCGGCGGCCTTCGATACAGGCGCTGATATAGCGCACGAGCGTGTCGCTGTTGGCCTTCGCCCATTCGCGCATGACGAACGCGCCGTCGGACTGATAGGCGCCGACCGCCTTCGCCGCCGCGCCCATGTCCTTCAATCCGGCGTCGCTGGCGCGGAACGTAAACGGCGGATTGAGCACGCCGGCGGCGGCATTCGCTTTGTCTTTGGTCATGGCCTCGAGCCGCGCCGTCGTGCCTCCGACCGGCTTGACCACGTAGTCGCCTTTGTTGAGGCCGTTGTCCTTGAGCACCTTGTAGAGCAGCAAGGCAAACGCGGTATTGGGGGCGTCGACCACGACCGTCTTGCCGCGGAGTTCGGCGTAGGCGTTGATCTCCGGCTGGACGAAGATGCGGTTGAAGCCGTTGTCGCCGCCGGTCACGATGGCGACGTCCGCCTTGGCGAGTTCGACCATCGCCACCGCGTTGTCGACCGCGGCGTGCGCGATCTGATGATCGCCTTTGGCGAGCCCGTTGCGCAGCACGTCGGAGTTGGGCGTATACAATAGCTCGATCGCGAGGCCGTGCTTGGCGAACAGATTTTTGTGTTGGGCCGCGTAGATCGACAAGTTGGACAGGCCCGGGAAGACCATCACCTTGAGCTGGGTCTGGGCGGTCGCTGCGCTCATCGCCCCCAACATTATCGCGCAGGCCAGCATGCCGACCATCGAATTGCGCATCGCCAGCATCGTCATTGCAAATCCTCCCGGCTCGTTATGGATGCCACCTCGAGCCGAAGTCTAACACCGGCCGCGGCGCATTCGTCCAGCGCCTTGGCTCATTCGTCCTCGTTGTCGCCGTCGAGCGCAAGCCCTTTGATGACGGCTTCATCGCCGAAGCGTTCGCGCAGCCGGTCGATCGCCTGCTCGGCCTCGGCGCTGCGACGGTCGATGAGGTCGGCGAAATCAGCCCCGTCGGCGTCGCAGAGCGCCGAGAGGCCGATGCCGATCAGGCGGAACATCGTGCCGTCGGTTTCGCGCGCGAGGAGGTCGCGCCCGGCGGCGAAAATCCGCCCGGCGAGCTGGGTCGGGTGACTGAGCGACTGCGCCCGGGTGCGGATGCGGAAATCGGCGGTTTTGAGCTTGAGCGTCACGGTCGAGCCGGCGAGCGCATTGGTCTTGAGCCGGGCGGAGACTTTTTCGGCGAGGCGCCACAGCCGCAGCTCCAGTGGGCGGAAGTCGGCGATGTCGCGGTCGAAGGTGGTTTCCGCCGAAATGCTCTTAGCCTCGCGCTCGGCCCTGACCGGCCGGTCGTCGAGACCGCGGGCGAGGCGCGCGAGTCTGGCGCCCTCGACGCCGTAGCGCCGCCGCAATTCGCTCTCGCTGGCGCGCTGCAGGTCCCCGATGGTGCGCAGGCCGTCGCGCGCCAGGCGTTGCTGCGACATCTTTCCGACGCCGAAGATCAGCGTCACCGGCTTCGGCGCCAGGAACGCGGCCGCCTCGGTGCCGCCGAGCACCGCGAAGCCGCGCGGCTTGTCGAGATCGGAGGCGATCTTGGCGAGAAACTTGTTGCAGGAGAGCCCGATCGACACGGTGATGCCGAGCGACGTCTCGACCTCGCCGGCGAAACTAGCGAGCGCCTTGGCGGGCGACATCCCATGCAGCCGCGCGGTGCCGGACAGATCCATGAACGCCTCGTCGATCGACACCGGCTCGACCAGCGGCGTGAGCTTGAACATGAGCTCGCGCACTTGGCGTCCCACGCGCGCGTATTTTTCCATGTCCGGCCGAACGACGCTGGCGTGCGGGCACAGCCGCCGCGCCTCGAACATGGGCATCGCCGATCGCACGCCGAACGTGCGTGCGACGTAGCAGGCGGTGAGCACGACGCCGCGCTGGCGGCCGCCGACGATCACCGGCTTGTCGGAGAGCGACGGGTCGTCGCGTTTCTCGATGGTGGCATAGAAGGCGTCGCAATCGACATGCGCGATCGCGAGCGCGTCGAGATCGCCATGGCGCAGCACCCGCGGCGAGCAGCAGGCGGAGCAGCGCCCGGCTCGCTCCGGCACGTCGCGGCGGCAATCGCGGCAGAAGCCGGGCATGGATCTCTCGCACGTTGCGCCGTCGCTCACAGCCGTCCGAGCGACTCGATCATGGCGGGTCGCGCTCCCAACTATCGCCCGGCCATGGTAGCACGCGCCTTTATGACCTCGCCGGGGTCGATCGCGTTTTCCGCCGCAAACGCAAGCAGCAACGGTTCATCGGCCGCGAGGTGATCGAGCACGCCGAGGAGGAATTGCGGCTCACGCGCGGCCGCGCGGATCGAATCGGGACCGATTCCGGTCATGGCCAGGAAGCGGCCGAGCCGCTCCGGCTCACCGGCGATGAAGCCGAGCGCGGCGATGGCGAGATCTTCGGCCGCCGCTTGCGCATCCTGACGGCTTGCCGGCCGGCGTCGCTTCGTCATCGCAATCTCCGCAAAGTCGCGCCCGGCGGCAGGCCGGCAAGCAAACCTCCGTTGCAGGCTGCGATCAAGGGCGGCGCCGGCTCACCTCGTCGGCAGGCGTAAAATCAAGTCCCTCGACGCAAGGGCAAGATGTCGGCTAGGTGAGGGGACTTCGATTTGTTCGAGGAGGCGACGATGCGTCGGAGCCGTCTATCCCTTGCCGGATTGAGCATTCTTTTCGCATTGGGGCTGGCGCTGTGGGAAGTGTACTTCTTTTGGTTCGCAGGATCGTTGGGCCTGGAAGCGCCGCTGGGCGTGTTCACGCCGGACCGACTCGGCTTCAACATGGCGTGGCTCGCCGCGATCTATCTCACGTTTCAGCTCACCTCGATTCCCTTCGCGTTGCCGTCGGCGACCGGTCGCTTCATCGGCGTGGTGGACGGCATGGCCTCGCTGGTGCCGCTCGCTGTGGTGCTGATCGCCGTGTTCGGTAAGCCGCACTTGATCGGCGCCTGGCCGCGCTGGGAGGCGGCGTTCCTGCTCATCTTCATTACCCTGGTCGACCTGTTCGGCGGATACACGTTCAACATCGCGCTCAGCCGCCGCACCATGGATGTCGGCGCGGTCGGGTCGGCCTGACATGGGCCGCGGCCGCCTGTTTGCGTTTCCGTAACGTCTCGGCACTAGTGTCCCGATTCCGAAGTTCGCAAGACCTTGCAGCACGCTCTTGTGCGAACTTCGGAATCTAAGGGACACTAGCAAACTTATGACTCTAGTGTGGTTTTTGGATTTGAAGTTCCTATGCGAGCTTGCTGCATCCTCGTAGGAACTTCAAATCCACCACACTAGTATCCACTCCCGTTGATGCCTGAGTCGCAAGTCTCGGAACCAGCGACGACGCGGCAGGTGACTCGGATCGCCGGGAACAGCGTCGATTTCGGAAGGTCGGCCATGTCGAAGACCGTGATGATCGTGGAGGACAACGAGCTCAACATGAAGCTCTTCCACGATCTGCTGGAGGCTCACGGCTACAATACCGTCGGCACGCGCAACGGCATCGAGGCGCTCGATCTCGCCCGCAAGCACCATCCCGACTTGATCTTGATGGACATTCAGCTGCCGGAAGTCTCCGGACTCGAAGTGACCAAGTGGCTCAAGGAAGACGCCGAGCTCAAGGCCATTCCGGTGGTCGCGGTGACTGCGTTTGCGATGAAGGGCGACGAGGAGCGCATCCGCGAAGGCGGCTGCGAGGCCTATTTGTCGAAGCCGATTTCGGTGGCCAAATTCATCGAAACCATTCGCCGCTTTCTCGGCTCGGCTTGAAGCAGAGGCGCCGAGAGCCCGAGAGCCGCAGCGTGCATTTTCGGCCCGGAACGCCCCGAGAGCGAAAGCCACGGTCAATCCTGGCCGTTTAGGTTGACGAAATTCTCTTCTTTATCCACAACCTAATTTGTTGATTTCCGAGGCAGTTGCGCTACTTTGCCCGAGGCGGTGGAAAGCGACTCTTGGCCCGGTCAGGTCCGGGGCGCGGGCGCATGCCCCATCGCCTATCGCATTGATAACCCTGCGGAATGCTCAGGTCCGCCGCATCTCCTGGGTCCGTGGGGTTCGGCCGGTTCGGGGGCGGTACGAGTGGCCTCCTCATGACGCCGCTCCCGACCGGCCACCTTTGTCGCGGCCTCGGCCAGCGGCTAATTCACAGCCAAATTACGCAAAATACGGAAGGACGTGCGCCGCGCGGTCGCCGCGGCGCGCCCTCACTTGATCTTGGACTCGCGGAATTCGACGTGCTTCTTGGCGACCGGATCGTATTTCTTCTTCACCAGCTTGTCGGTCATGGTGCGCGAGTTCTTGCGCGTCACGTAATAGAAACCGGTATCGGCGCTGGAAACGAGCTTCACTTTGATGGTGGTGGCCTTCGCCATGGCGAGCCTCGATCGCGTTGATGCGCGCGCAACCTAGCCGCCGGCGGGCCAATGTCAATGCGCACGGAATGCATCACAACATGTCGCGCCGGAAGCGCCCGCGCGGCATGCTGTAGAACGGAACCGGCAGCTCGTGGGCGAAGCCGTCGGCGATGCGCGCGTCGAGCTCTTCCAGCATCACGCCCGTCACCGCCGGCATGTCGAGCTGTTTGGCGTCCTTCAGCGGCATCCACACGAGTTCCACCAGCTCGGCGTCGGGACCGATCACGCCGTCGATGCGCTGCGCGATCGCGCTCGCATCCATGGTGAAGAAGCGCGCGTCGAACCGGCGCGGCCGGCCCGGCGGGGTGATGGCGCGGCCGATGAAGTGCAATGCGCCGAGATCGGGAAGGATATTCGCCGCGGCGAACGCGATCCACGGCCCGCGCGGGACCTTTGTCGTGGCGCGGCCGCGCACGCCGAGGAGGAGGCCGGTCTCCTCGAACGTCTCGCGGATGGCGGCGAGCGCGAACGCGCGTGCCTTGGCCGCGCTCGGGCGCTGCAGCCGCTTCATCAGGTGCGCTTCGGTCGAAGGATCGAGCGGTCGTGCCGCCGGCATGTTCCGATCGGCCGGATCGACGCGGCCGCCGGGAAAGACGAATTTCCCCGGCATGAATTTGTGACCGTGATGGCGTTTGCCGAGCAGGACCTTGGGCACGCGGCCGTCGCGGTCGACCAGAATCAGCGTCGCCGCATCCTTGGGGCGCACATAGGGGGAGGTGAGGTCGCGCTCGACCTCGTTCATCCGCTTGACGAAGCGCTCCATGCGCTCGATGCGGTCCGCGAGGACGTCGCTCATCGCTTCCTCACCCGCTCGCGTTGCGCGCGGCGCTGCTCGTGGACGGGGCGCTCGCGCGTCCGCCGCCGGCGCGCGCCGTTAGGGCGGCCTTCGGAGAGGAGTTCGAATCGCAGCGCGCCCGCGACCGGCGCGGCCTCGACGAGCCGCACCGTGACGCGATCGCCGAGGCGGTGCGTCTCGCCGCTGCGAGCGCCGATGAGGGCATGGCGGTCCTCGTGGTAGCGGAAATAATCGGCGCCGATGGTGCGCGCCGGAATGAATCCGTCGGCGCCGGTATCGTCGAGCTTGACGAACAGGCCGGCGCGGGTGGCGCCCGAGATGTGGCCCTCGAAGGTCGCGCCGATGCGGTCGGCGAGGAAATGGGCGAGCAGGCGGTCGAAGGTCTCGCGTTCGGCTTTCATGGCGCGGCGCTCGGCGGCCGAGATTTGTGCGCCGATCTCGCCGAGCGCGGCGACGTCCTGCGTCGGTGGCAGTCCGCCGTCGCTGAGCTGCAAGGCGCGGATGAGGCCGCGGTGGACGACGAGGTCGGCGTAACGGCGGATCGGCGAGGTGAAATGGGCGTAGCGGCGCAGGTTGAGGCCGAAATGCCCGTAGTTCTCGGCGGCATATTCGGCCTGCGCCTGCGTGCGCAGCACCACCTCGTTGACGAGCTTTTCGACGTCGCGGCCCTTCACCCGCGCGAGAATGCGGTTGAATTGCTCGGCCCGCAGCGCGCCGGCCTTGGGCAGCGAGATGTCGAGGCTTTGCAGGAACTCGCGCAGCGCGTTCACGCGCTCGGGATCGGGCTCGTCGTGCACGCGATAGATCAGCGGCATACGCGCGCGCTCCAGCGTCTCCGCGGCCGCCACATTGGCGAGGATCATGAATTCCTCGATCAGCCGGTGCGCGTCGAGGCGCTCCGGGGTCATCACGCGATCGACGGTATTGTGGGCGGTGAGAACGATCTTGCGTTCGGGAAGGTCGAGATCGAGCGGCGCGCGCGCGTCGCGGGCGCGCTTGACCGCGCGATAGGCGCAGTAGAGCGGCTCGAGAACGGACGCCAGCAGCGGCCCGGTGGTTTCATCGGGCCACCCGTCGACGGCGGCCTGCGCCTGCGCATAATTGAGCCTCGCCGCCGAGCGCATGAGCACGCGATGGAAGCTGTGGGAGCGCTTGCGGCCGTCGGCGCCGACGACCAGACGCACCGCCAACGCGGCGCGATCCTCGACGGGCCTGAGCGAGCACAGATCGTTGGAGATGCGCTCCGGCAGCATCGGCACGACGCGGTCGGGGAAATAGACCGAATTGCCGCGCAGCAGCGCCTCGCGGTCGAGCGCGGAGCCGGGCCGCACGTAATGGGCGACGTCGGCGATGGCGACGCTGATCACGAAGCCGCCGGCGTTGGCGGGATCGTCATCGCGCGCGGCGTATACGGCGTCGTCGTGGTCCTTGGCGTCGGCCGGATCGATGGTGACGAGCGGAAGCGAGCGCCAATCCTCGCGCCCGGCAAGCCGTGCCGGCTTGGCGGCGTTCGCCTCCGCCGTCACAGCGGCCGGAAACACGTGGGGGATCGAATGGGCGTGGATGGCGATCAGGCTGCCGGCGCCCGCTGGGATCGAAAGCTCGTGGCCGAGTTGTTTCTTGTCGATCGGCGCGAGCCGCCCGCCGCCGCCGGGCGCCGCGCGGTAAATGCCGAGCACGCGCTGCCGGGCCCGGTCGATGAGCTTGATGACGCGCCCGCTGTGGCGGATCGGATCGTCCTTTTCGCCGCTCTCCTCGACCCGCAGCAAGGCACGGTCGCCGATGCCGGCGACCTCGCTCGGCCGCGCGTGGCGCGCAATGCGCACACGGATCCGGGGAGCGGCGCCGTGCTCGGCCTCGTCCCACTCCGTCGGCAGCGCGATCAGCTCCCCGTCGGCATCGCGCGCGGTGATGTCGGCGAGCACGACGGGGGGCAAGGTGCCCGGATGATGCAGCTTCTTGCGGCGGCGCTCGATGCGGCCTTCGTCGGCGAGTTCGCGCAGCATGCGCTTGAGCGTGGCGCGATCGGCGTTCTTCAGGCCGAACGCGCGCGCGATCTCGCGGGTGCCGATCTTGCCGGACTGCTGGCCGATGAAGACGAGGAGGTCGTCTTTGGAGGGAAGGGAAGGTTTGGTATGGGCAGGTGTCACGAAAATAAAATCCGCGAGCAAGACTCGCTTATGGGTTGGCATATGGGCATGGCCGACGGCTTTCGCCAGTCGGACGTTGGAGGCATTGGATTCGTAGGCTGGGCAAAATCGTTTGCTGAAAGATGACGGCTCGCATTAACGCCCCGGGCGCAATGCCCACCCTACGGGTCTCAGATCACTGATCCCCGCTTTTGCGCGGCGGTTCCTTGGACGCCCGCGCGGGCGGCTTGCCTTTGGCGGCGGCCTTCGGTTTTGACGCTGCTTTGGGCGCGGCAGCGCGTGGCTTGGCGGCGGGCTTCTTGCCGCCGCGCGCGCTTCTTGCCTCGATAAGGCCGACCGCCTCCTCCAGCGTGATCGTCTCCGGGGTCAGGTGGGACGGCAGCGTGGCGTTGACGCCGTCGTGGTTGGCATAGGGCCCGTAACGTCCGTTCTTCACCACGATGGGACCGCCCTTGTCGGGATGATCGCCGAGCGCGCGGCCGGGATCGGCGCCGCGGCGGCCCCCCTTTTGCGCCCGCTTGGCGCGCTTCTCTTCGATCAGCGTCACGGCGCGGTTGAGCCCGACGGTGAGCACGTCGTCGCCCGTCGTCAGATTGGCGTAGGTCTTGCCGTGCTGCACGTAGGGCCCGAAGCGACCGACGCCGGCAACGATCGGCTCGCCGTCGTCGGGATGCCTGCCGATCTCGCGCGGGAGCGAAAGCAGCCCGAGCGCGCGGTCGAGATCGACGTCGTCGGTGGAGAGGCCTTTCGGCAGGCCGGCGCGCTTGGGCTTTTCGCCCTCGGTTGCTTCGCCGAGCTGGATGTACGGCCCGAAGCGGCCCGAGCGCAGCGTCACTTCGAGGCCACTTGCCGGGTCCTCGCCGAGCTTCTTCATGCCGCCGTCGGGCCCGCCGTTGGCGCCGTTGCCGGGCGCGAGCTGGCGCGTATAGCGGCATTCGGGATAATTGGTGCAGCCGATGAAACCGCCGAACTTGCCGAGCTTGAGCGAGAGCCGGCCGGTTTCGCAACTGGGGCATTTGCGTGGGTCGGCGCCGTCCGCGCGCGGCGGAAACAGATGCGGCGCCAGCAACTCGTCGAGCGCGTCGATGACCTGGGCGACGCGCAGCTCCTTGATGTCGCCCACGGCGGCGGTGAACTCGCGCCAGAAATCCCGCAGCAGGTCGCGCCAAGCCATCTCGTTGTTGGAGATGCGGTCGAGCTGCTCCTCGAGGCCGGCGGTGAAATCGTATTCCACGTAGCGGGCGAAGAAGCTTTCGAGGAACGCGGTCAGCACCCGCCCCTTGTCCTCGGGAAGGAGCCGTTTCTTCTCGATGCGCACGTAGCCGCGGTCCCTGAGTACCTGCAGGATCGAGGCGTAAGTCGAGGGCCGGCCGATGCCGAGCTCCTCCATGCGCTTGACCAGCGATGCTTCCGAGTAGCGCGGCGGCGGCTCGGTGAAATGCTGGCCGGCGTCGATCTTGCGCTTGGCGAGGCGCTCTCCGGCGCTCATCTCGGGGAGACGGCGGCCCTCCTCGTCGGCCACGATGTCGTCCTCGCCCTCCTGATAGAGCGTCAGAAAGCCGTCGAACTTCACCACCGTCCCGGTCGCGCGCAGATCGATGCCGCGCCCCGCGGCGTTGGCGGTGATATCCGCGGTGGTGCGCTCGAGCTCGGCGGATTCCATCTGGCTCGCGACCATGCGCAGCCAAATCAGTTCGTAGAGCCTCGCCTGGTCGTGATCGAGGAACGATTTCATCTCCCGCGGGCGGCGCGCGACCTCGGTCGGCCGGATCGCCTCGTGCGCCTCTTGCGCGTTTTTTGTCTTGGTCTGGTACTGGCGCGCCGACGGCGGCACGTAGCTCTTGCCGTAGTCGGCGCCGATCAGGCGGCGGGCGGCGGCAAGCGCCTCTTCCGCAACGTCGACGCCGTCGGTGCGCATATAGGTAATGAGGCCGATGGTCTCGCCGTCGACCTCGACGCCTTCGTAGAGCCGCTGCGCGACGCGCATGGTGTGCGCGGGCGCAAAGCCGAGCTTGCGGCTTGCTTCCTGCTGCAGCGTCGAGGTGGTGAACGGCGCCGGCGGATTGCGCTTGGCGGGCTTGGCCTCGACGTTGGCCACCGTGAACGCGGCGCTCTCCAATGCCGCCTTGAACGCCTCGGCCTCGGCGGGAGTGCCGATGTCGAGCCGCTGGATTTTCTGGCCGTCGGCGCCGACGAGGCGCGCCTCGAATTCCTCTCCCCGCGGCGTCGCCAGCGTCGCCACCAACGACCAGTATTCGCGCGGGACGAATTTCTCGATCTCGAGCTCGCGGTCGCAGACCAGCCGCAGCGCCACCGACTGCACCCGGCCGGCCGAGCGCGCGCCGGGGAGCTTGCGCCACAGCACCGGCGAGAGCGTGAACCCCACGAGGTAGTCGAGTGCGCGGCGGGCGAGATAGGCGTCGACCAGGGCGCCATCGATCTTGCGCGGATGCTTCATCGCGTCGAGCACCGCCTGCTTGGTGATGGCGTTGAACACCACCCGCTCGACCGCGTGCGTCTTGAGCGCGTGCTTCTCCTTCAACGCTTCGAGCACGTGCCAGGAAATCGCCTCGCCCTCGCGATCGGGGTCGGTGGCGAGGATCAGCTTGTTGGCCCCTTTCAGGGCGCGGGCAATGTCGTTGAGGCGCTTTTGGGACTTGTCGTCGACCTCCCAGATCATGCGGAAATTGTGCTCTGGGTCGACCGAGCCGTCTTTGGCAGGGAGGTCGCGGACGTGCCCGAACGAGGCCAATACCTCGTAGCCGGAGCCAAGGTAGCGATTGATCGTTTTCGCCTTGGCCGGAGACTCGACAACTACGATGTTCATGCAATTCCAATAAGTTAGAGAAAGACGCAGGGCGCCGGCAGGACGGAATCGGGCGCCCTTGTCGCGGCGAAAGATGGGGATGTCAACCCTCCCTGTCAAACCAAGGGGTCGTGTTCGGTGGCGCGCCAAGGCCGGCGACAGCGGCTCAGCGGAGCCCAAAGCCCGTGTGTCGGTCGGAAGTTTTCTTAAGCCGGATAAACAGCTTGGGGGAAGACAACGAGATTATGGATCAGGAGAGGGCGACGACACTCGGTCGCACGATTAACGACGACCTTCGACAAGAGCGCGCGCGATCGTCGCGCCGCGGGAGTTGCTGGAAAGTCACACTTGAAGGATTTCCATCCAGACCGATAGCAGAAGTCCCAATTCCACCGCCCTCGGCGCCGACAGTTCCAGCTTCGAACCCACAGCGCGTGGGTTGATCCGGGGGGATTGGGCTATGTGGATCATCTGGTACATCGGCATGATGGCATCGCTGCGGGCCATGGGACTTGCGCCCGACGTGGTGCCGGTCAGGATCGACGAAGATCACACGCCTTACGGCGACGTCTGAGTTGAACCAAGCTGCCACCGTACTCTGCGGGGCCCCCAGGCGCTGAAATTCCGGCGCCCGCGTTCGCTTAAAGCAGCGACACCAGGGCGCCGCCGTGGCGCTCCAGCCGTCCCGCCAGTTCGAGTTCGAGCAAAACCACGCGCACGATCGCGGGCGAACTTCCGGACAACCGAACGAGATCGTCGATCGGCACCGGCGTCGGTCCGAGCAGTTCGACGATGCGCGCGCGCTCGCCGGCGTCCGGCTCGGCGCCCGGCGCCGGCGCTTCCGGCTCCTCGGCCCGAAATTCAACCGGCTTGCCGAGGATCGGGCGCAGCACCGCGATCACGTCGGCGGCATCAGTCACCAGCGTCGCGCCCTGTTTGATGAGATCGTTGGTGCCTTCCGCGCGCGGGTCGAGTGGCGAGCCCGGCACCGCGAACACCTCGCGGCCCTGTTCGAGCGCGAAGCGCGCGGTGATCAGCGAGCCCGAGCGCTTGGCAGCCTCCACCACCACGATGCCGGCGCACAGCCCGGAAATGAGGCGGTTGCGGCGGGGGAAATCGCGCGCGCGGGGCTCGTGGCCGAACGGCATTTCCGAGACCAAGGCGCCTTGCGCCAGGATGGCGTCGGCAAGCTCGGCGTGTTCGCGCGGATAGATATGGTCGTGGCCGCCGGCGAGCACGGCGATGGTGCCGCTGTCGAGGCTCGCGCGATGGCTGGCGGCGTCGATGCCGCGCGCCAGGCCGGAGACGACGGCAAAGCCCGCGGCGCCAAGATCGCGCGCCAGCCGCTCGGCGAAACGCAGGCCCGCGGCCGAGGCATTGCGCGCGCCGACGACGGCGACCGCCGGCAGACGCAGCGCGGCGGTTTTGCCGCGCACGGCAAGGAGCGGCGGGGCGTCGTCGATCATCTGCAGCCGGCGCGGATATTCCGGCTCTCCGAGCGCGACGAAAGCCACGCCGAGCCCTTGCGCCGCCTTGAGCTCGCGCTCGCCGTCGTGGCGGGAATGGACGCGGGCGGCGCGGCTCGCGCCGCCGCGGCGGGCAAGACCGGGGAGCGCCGCCAGCGCCGCGCGCGCGCCGCCGTAGTGGTTGACCAGCGCGCGGAAGGTGCGCGGGCCGACATTGTCGCTGCGGATGAGGCAAAGCCAGTCGAGCCGCTGCTCCTCGGTCAGCCGCACGCCGTCGCCGTCTTCGCCCACGGGATGATCCGCCTCGGATGGAGACCTTGCCCCGGCGTACTTCATGTCCGCATCGCGGGCAACTTTGCCGCAATTGAACGAGCGGCGATAACGGCGTAGCTTCGCGTCGCGCAGATGGCTGGGTGGACGATCTCAGGTGCCGTTTCGCGCGCTATGACTGCACGGTCTGCAAGCGCCTCGATGCGCAGAGGCGGACGGCCATGTGAGCTCCTTCACTCACGCGCGCTTGCGCCGGCTCTAGTATATGGGCGGGGTCGCGGCTCCATGGCGCGCCCAAGACGGGTCCAGCGACCTCTTCGAGCAGGAGTCTCGGATATGGTTCGTGCCCTTCTCTCCGGCATTTCGCTGTTGGTGGCTTGCGCTCCGGCGCTCGCGCAGCAAGGCGATCTCGCGGCGGACATGCTGCCCTCTCTGAGCGCCCCCTGGCTCGCCCATCTGGCGATCACGTTGATCGGCATGATGTTCGCCGTGCGCTTGGCGTTGGAGGCGTTCGCCCGACGTTCCGTGTCGCTCGCCGACATTCCGACGGTTCCTCGCTACCTGACGAGCCCGCAGCAGTACCGGCTCGGCAGCTGGATGTTCGTGATCTTCGCCTGCGGCTTTTTCTTGCTGCTCGTCTACGAGCACCGGCAGGTGGTCGAGGTCGCCGTCGTGTTTCAAAAGGAGCTGCCGCAGATCATCCACGACTGGCTTGAGGCGGCCAGAGGCGAGTCTCCCTCCTATTTGCTGATCATCGCCGGCATCGGGGCGATCTATCTCTATTTGCTGACCCGGGAGGCGCAATGGAACGTCTTGCTGATGATGCGCAACACGATCCAGAGTTGGATCAGCATCCCCGACCTCGCCAGGAAGATCGTTGCGCAGATCCAGCTGTCGTTGCACGTGCCTCCAGCGGCGATCGCCGAGCTGGTGGGCGGCTCGGCCGGACTGAGCGAGCAGGACTTTCGCAAGGACAGGAATACGCCCGATCGGCAATGGGCGGAAACCTGCTACATGAAGTGGTGGCTGACGCCGCGACAAGAAGCCGGCGAGGACGCGACCTTCTTCGCCGATGAGAGCTTCGGCTTCGAAAAGCTTCTGCGCGATTTCGACGAGACCTCCTTGGTGATGCGCAGCTGGCGATCGACCGGTGCCACCGACCCCGCGATCATCCAGCTCGCCAGGGGAGTGAAGGAGTTGCACAAGAATTTCTCCCGGCTGGTCGCGTGCTATTTGATCTATCGGAATGCGTCGAGGGAGGAATTGTGCGCGGAGGCGCGCGAGTTTGGCGTCGACGTGACCGTTCCGCCGCCTGAGAATCCGCTGCGCTATTGGATCGTGTACGTCATCGCGCTCATTGCGTCGGTCTATGTCGGCGTTTACGCTTCGGCCATCGCGTACGACTGGTTCAGCGGACAGGGCGTCAATATCGGCGACTATCCCGATCGGGCGCTCGCTTGGGCCATGTACTCGTTTGCCAATTACGGAGTGGCGATCATCGCGATCCTGCTGCTTCGGTTCGTGGCACGGTCCTTGGGAAACGGGCTGCATCAGTCGCATCTGATCATGTACTGCTGGACGTTCATGGTCGCGTTCGTGGCCGGCCCGTTCGGACTGGCGGTCGCCGTCCACTACTTCGGATCCGTGCCCAGATTCGCCGGCTGGTCGTTGTTGCAGGTGTTCTACGAGATGCTCAAATGGGGCTTGGCCCCGGCGCTGGTCGCCGTTTACATCTCGTATTACCTCGATCGGCAGACCGCCCGTGATCTGCCCGATATCGATCACTCGCGCGCGACGTTTGGCTGGCGGCTGCTCAATTGCTTCGGCTTCGCCGCGGTGTCCGTGTTCCTGCTCCTGCCGCCGCTGCTGTCGCTGAAGGTGGAGCAGCCCGATGCGAACTGGGATTCGGCCAAGCTGCGCTTCATCGCCACCGGAACGACGTTCTGCGTGGCCCTCGGGCTCGCGTTGGCGGCGCAATTCGCGCTCAGGAAAGGGACGCAAACCGCCGGTCCCATTCTCACGCCGCAGGTGAACGCGTAGCGCCGCGCCGCAGCCCGCGATCAGCCGTTGACGAGCCGCGCGAACCGGCGTCAGATTGCGTGGTGAAGCCTCAATTTGAGCAGCCGGAATGGAGAGGACGAAGATGAAGCTCTCGCTCGCCGTGCTCGCGCTCGCGTCCGCGGGCGTGTTGCTCTATCCCTCCGCGGGATTCGCTCAGCAACAAGGAGGAACGTCGGGGGTCTCCACGAACACGAGCAGCCAGCAAACTCAGCCATTTCAACCCTTTTTTCCTACTCCCAGTCCAACAATACGAATTACTGGAGCGCCCTCGGTTCAGCCTTCTCCGGGATTAAGACAAGAATGCACGCCCGTCGAACAAGACGTGGCCGGCCTCATCATCGGCCCGACCGACCTTTGCGACCGATAGGCGGTCAGACCAGTTCACAGGTATCCCGGGACGCTGGACTGCTGCCAAGTCTCACGCGCCGGAAGACGCGCCGATCTTGCCCTCGGTGCCGTTGACGAGGCGCGCGATGTTGGCGCGGTGCATGATCCACAGCAGCACGGTGAGTAACGCAAACAGCACCGTCTCCGGCCGATCGCCCATGAGCCACAGGGCGAATGGCGTCGCCGCGCTGGCAACGAGCGCCGCAAGCGAGGAGTAGCGGGTCAGCGCCGCGACCGCGAGCCAGATCAGGCAGAAGGCGATCGCCACCGGCCACGCCAGCGCCAGCAGCAGACCGATATAGGTGGCGACGCCCTTGCCGCCCCTAAAGCCGAGCCAAACCGGGAAGAGATGCCCGAGGAAGGCGCCGGCCGCGGCCGGCAGCGCGAGCTCGTGGGCGAAATAGCGATATTCGCCGCCGTAGTAGTAATAGACGAGCAGCACCGCGAGCGTGCCCTTGAGCGCATCGCCGATGAGCGTCGCCGCCGCGAGCCCCTTGCGGCCGGTGCGCAGCACGTTGGTCGCGCCGATATTGCCGGAGCCGATGGCGCGGATGTCGGCGGTGCCGGCGAGCCGCGTCAGGATCAATCCGAACGGAATCGAGCCGCAGAGATAGCCGAAAGCGAGCGCCGCGGCGTAGGCCGGCAACAGCGACGGGTAGAGCCATGGCGGCATGGACGCTCTCTACTTCCGCTCGTTGTCCGCGCGAAGGTTGTTCCGCGCGTCGCCGCGAAAGCCGGGACCCAGGCCTTTGCGCACTGGATTCCCGCTTGCGCGGGAATGAGCGGAATCCCGGCTCGCCTCAATGGAGGCACTGCCCGCACGCGAATCTTATTGACTCGCGTAACGAGAATCTTCCAACTTTCGGTATTCACCAAATTTGTGCTTGCAGCCCGCTACCGCCACGTGAGGGCGTCGGGTGGCGCCAAAACGTCTGCAAGCGCAAGTTGTGGGCGAGGGCTGGGGCCCAAGCGCGGGCTGGGCGGTGCTTCGTTACCTCTCGCCTTGTTTTTTCCCTGTTATTAACAGGGACGCGAGCAAGAACTGCTCCATGCCTCCTTTGGTTGTAGAGGGCGGCGCGGGCGCCAGCCTACACGTATTCGTATACGGTCCGGCCGGCGACGATGGTGCGCACCACGCGGCCTTCGAGCTTGGCCTCGTCGAAGGGCGTGTTCTTGCATTTCGACTTGAGTTCGGCGGGGTCGAGCACCCAGGGCACGTCGGGATCGAGCACGATCACGTCCGCGGGGCTGCCTTGCCGCAGCGTTCCGGCCGCAAGCCCCAAGATTTTCGCCGGCGCGCTCGACATCGCCTTGAGCAGGGTCATGAGCGAAAGGTCGCCCGAGTGCACGAGGCGCAGTCCCGCGGTGAGCATGGTCTCGAGCCCGATCGCGCCGGGCGATGCCTCGGCAAACGGCAGCCGCTTGGTCTCCACGTCCTGCGGATTGTGGTCGGACATGATGACATCGATCAGACCCGAGGCGAGCGCCGCCACCAACGCCGCGCGATCCTCTTCCGCGCGCAGCGGCGGGCTGAGCTTGAGGAAGGTGCGGTAGGGCCCGACGTCGATCTCGTTGAGGGTGAGGTGGTTGATGGACGCGGAGGCGGTGACGTTGAGGCCCTGATCCTTGGCGCGGCGCAGCACGTCGAGCGCCTCGGCGCAGGTGAGCGAGGCCGCGTGATAGCGGCTCTCGGTCAGCGCGACGAGCCGCATGTCGCGCTCGAGCATGATGGTCTCGGCCGCGGTCGGCACGCCGGTGAGCCCGAGCCGCGCGGCGAATTCGCCTTCGTTCATCACGCCTTCGCCGACGATGTCGGGATCTTCGGTGTGATGCACGACGAGCGCGTCGAAATCGCGCGCATAGGTCAGCGCGCGGCGCATCACCTGCGCGTTGGTCACGCTCTTGGCGCCATCGGTGAAGGCGACGGCGCCCGCTGCCTTGAGCAGGCCGATCTCGGCCATTTCCTCCCCGCGCAGGCCCTTGGTCAGCGCCGCCATAGGCTGCACGTGCACGATCGAAGTGTCGCGCGCCCGCCGCAGCACGAAATCGACGATGGCGGGATCGTCGATCGCGGGCGAGGTGTCGGGCTGTGACACGATGGTGGTGACGCCGCCGGCGGCGGCGGCCTGGCTCGCCGAGGCGATGGTTTCGCGATATTCCGCGCCGGGCTCGCCGATGAAGGCGCGCATGTCGACGAGGCCGGGCGCGACCAGCTTGCCCTTGCAGTCGATGACCTCGGTCGCCTCCGGCACGCCGGCGGCGCCGATGCCGCGCTTGGCCTCGCGGATCACGCCGTCGGCGATCAAAAGGTCGCCGTCGATGTCGAGATCGCGCGAGGGATCGAGGATGCGCGCGTTGGCGAGCAGGATCGGGCGGCGCTCGGTGGCCATCATCATGGCGCGCCCTCACGCCCGATCATGACGACCTCAGGCATTCGGCAGGTTCCGCGACAGCGCCTCGAGCACGGCCATGCGCACGGCGACCCCCATCTCCACCTGTTCGCGGATGAGCGACTGGGCGCCGTCGGCCACCGCCGTGTCGATCTCGACGCCGCGGTTCATCGGCCCCGGATGCATGACCAGCGCGTCCGGCTTGGCATAGGCGAGCTTCTTCTGATCGAGCCCGAAAAAATGGAAGTATTCCTGCGTCGAGGGCACGAACGAGCCGTTCATGCGCTCGCGCTGCAGGCGCAGCATCATGACGATGTCGGCGTCGCGCAGGCCCTCGCGCATGTCGCGCGTGGCCTCGACCCCGAAGCGCTCGATGCCCGCCGGCAGCAGGGTCGACGGCGCCACCACGCGCACCCGCGCGCCCAGGGCATTGAGCAGGATGATGTTCGAGCGCGCGACGCGCGAGTGCAGAATGTCGCCGCAGATGGCCACGATCAGCCGCTCGATGCGGCCCTTGTTGCGGCGGATGGTAAGCGCATCGAGCAGCGCCTGGGTCGGATGCTCGTGCGAGCCGTCGCCGGCATTGATCACCGAACAGTCGACCTTCTTGGCCAGGAGTTCGACCGCGCCGGAGGCGTGATGGCGCACCACGATGATGTCCGGGTGCATGGCGTTGAGCGTGATCGTGGTGTCGATCAGCGTCTCGCCCTTGCGCATGGAGGAGGAGCCGACCGACATGTTCATGACGTCGGCGCCGAGCCGTTTGCCCGCGAGCTCGAAGGAGGCCTGGGTGCGGGTCGAGACCTCGAAGAACAAGTTGATGAGTGTTCGCCCGCGCAGCGAAACCTGCTTCTTGTCGATCTGGCGGTTGAGGTCGACGAAGTGCTCAGCGAGATCGAGCAGCCCCAAAATCTCCTCGCGCGAAAGCCCTTCGATCCCCAACAGATCGCGCTGGTTGAGGACGAAGGTGGACTTTTGGGCGATGTTCATTAAAGCCGGTTCTATAGGCCCGGCGCTCGTCGGCCGCAAGGGAGCGGGGGCCGTGCCGGGCAAAGCGGCTGTGGATGTTTCGCAACCGGCGGCGGGCTGAACCGGGGGAGAATTCGCGTTATCATCTAGTTGATCGCTCATACCTCGGAATTGTCGTCCCCGCGCAAGCGGGGACCCATAACCACAGGCTCTGGAAGATGGGTCTCCGCTTTCGCGGAGACGACGACACGCAGTGATGGCGAGCCAGTCAGTTGGTTGGGCAGCAAGGGGCGCGCCCGACACCGGCGGCGGATGGAGCGGGCGATGCGCGTCGAGGAGGTGCTCAACCAGTCGCCGCCCTACGTGGACGTCGATCTTTACACCAGCGATCGGCCGCTGCAGAGCGCCGTCGCGGCCAACGGCGGCGAGCACGACGCGGCGGCGCTATCGGCGTTCGGCAAGCACTGGGGCACGGCCGAGATGTTCGACCTCGCGCGCGCGGCCAACGAGCATCCGCCCGAGCTGAAGGCGTTCGACGCCAGGGGCAATCGGCGCGACGTCGTTGAGTTTCACCCGGCCTACCATCATTTCATGGCGGAGAGCGTCGCTGCGGGCTTGGCGGCCTCGACCTGGCGCGAGGATGCAACGCCCGCGCCCGCCCCCGCGCAGGTGACGCGCGCCGCGCGCTTCTACATGGCGGCGCAGGTCGAGACCGGCCACCTCTGTCCCATCACCATGACGCACGCGGCGGTGGCGGCGTTCGCGGTCGAGCGGGCGCTGGTGGCCAAGTTCATGCCCAAGATCATGTCGCGCCGTTACGACCCACGTTTCCGACCGTGGTGGGAGAAGGGCGGCGTCACGCTCGGCATGGGCATGACCGAGAGGCAGGGCGGCACCGACGTGCGCACCAACACGACGCGTGCCGAGCCCGCGGCCGAGGGCTACGGGATCAGCGGCCACAAATGGTTCATGTCGGCGCCCATGTGCGACGCCTTTCTGGTGCTGGCGCAGGCGCAAGGAGGCCTCACCTGCTTTCTCATGCCGCGCTTTCGTCCCGACGGAACGGTCAACGGGCTCTATTTCCAGCGCCTCAAGGACAAGCTCGGCAACCGCCCCAATGCCTCCTCGGAGGTCGAGTTCGTGGACGCGTTCGCGTGGCGCGTGGGCGAGGAGGGCAGGGGCGTGCGCACCATCATCAATATGGTGCAGCTCACGCGGCTCGATTGCGCCATTGCGTCCGCCGGCCTCATGCGCATGGCGCTGGCGCAGGCGATCCACCACGCGCGCCACCGCACCGTGTTCCAAAAGCATCTTGTCGATCAGCCCATGATGCGGGTGGTGCTGGCGGACATGGCGCTCGAGGTGGAGGCCGCGACCGCGCTCACGCTGCGGCTCGCGCGCTCCTTCGATCTCGCCGAGGCCGATCCGCGCGAAGCCGCGCGCGCGCGGCTGCTGACGCCGGCGGTGAAATATTGGGTGTGCAAGCGCGCGCCCGGCTTGATCTGCGAGGCGATGGAGTGTCTTGGCGGCAACGGCTATGTCGAGGAGAGCATGTTGCCGCGTCTCTATCGCGAGGCGCCGGTCAACGCGATCTGGGAAGGCTCCGGCAACGTGATGTGCCTCGACGTGCTGCGGGCGCTCGGCCACGACGCGCGCGCGGCGCTGGCGGCGCTGGCCGAGGAGGCGGCCGATCTGCCGGATGCGCGCGCGGCGCTCGATTTCATCGCGCGCGCGGTTGCGGCGGAGGACGCCGAGGGCGAGGCGCGCGCCGCGGTCGATCGCCTCGCCCTGTTGGCGGCGGCGGCGGCGTTGCGGCAGAGCGCCCCCGAGGTCGCTACCCTGTTCGCGCGCACGCGGCTCGAGGACGGCCACGGCGCCATGTATGGAACGAGCCGCATCGCCCCCGACGAAGCGCGCCGGCTCATCGACCGCGCCTTGCCGTAGGCTCGAGTGAAGCGCGATCAGCCGTCGTTTTGGCACTGCATCAGCTCTATCTCGCCAAGTCAGCCGCCGGCCTTTCGGATGGATATTTGTATGACCCGAATCTGAGGACCAGGACGGCGAACGACAGTAGGAGAATTGCGCCCGTGATAATCAGTATATCCACGCCCGTGCGGTGCTCGGCGCCTACGATTTCGATCAGCACGCGGCCGAGAGCCGTGATTGCAACATAGATCAGGTATCGTACCGGGAGGCGTGTGGTCTTGAAATAGATGCCGACCATCGCTCCAATTTCAAGGTAGATGAACAACAGGAGAATGTCTCCGAGGCTCGCGTGGCCTCGGGCGGCCATGCCGATGAAAGCTGCAGCCCCTGACCAAACGGTCGTCGCCCCAATTGCGAATAAGGCCAGGTAATGAAATGCATCGACTAAGAACTCGCCGACCGCGTCGACCGTCTCTTTCATGCCCCGATGCAAGCTGCTCGTCGCAGTACCGAGCCGGCGCATTATTTCCAACATGGACCCCCTCCTCGTGTACTCGCTGACGCGTCTAGCTGGGTCGGCCGGCGTCACGCGATCGGCGCGAGCTTACCGTTTCGGCGGTCTTTATGCCTTGAGGTCGCGGCCCGCGGGCGAGTCACCCAGGCATTTCCATTTTCAGGACCGGTCTGCCTCGTTGCGCCTGCTGGTGTCCGGCTTGATGCCGGTGCCGGCGTGGGCCCGGAGAGCGCTCGCGTGCGATCGGCGTTACGCAGGCGCTGGCAATAGGTTTGTCGCCGTCGGCGGATCGAGAGTGCGCTCATTCGGCGAGCCATAATAATCCCAGAGCTTCTCGTGGCCGAGATAGACGAAGGGGCCGACCACGAAGGCGAAGGCTGACAGACCCACCGCTGTGGCTACGTCGCCGACCACCACGTAGTTCGTGGTGAAGTCCATCACCGTGGCGAGGGTGCGAAACGTGATGGTCTTGGCCAACGCCCGACTGACCGTCAATCCTTCCCCGTCGGCCGAGGGCGCCTGTCCGACCGGGAGGCGCACAGCGGCTCCCGCGGGGCCGAAATAGTTCCAGGCCGTTTCGTGAACAAGATAAAACACGGGACCGACGACAAGGTTGAACGTGGACAGACCCGCCGCGGTGGCGAGTTCGCCGATCACGATGTAGTTCGTGGTGAAGTCCAAGGTCGTGACGATGATCCGAAACGTGATGGTCTTGGCGATTGCCTGTTTAATCCCGAAGCGGGCAGGCGCGGCTGGCGGCGCCGCGAGGTCTTGCCGCTTCGCCCGAGGACCCTTGGGGGCGTTCCTCCGGCGGACGGTCGGGCCGAACAGCGGTCGCAGCAGGTGCTTCGGCGCCAGCACGACGGCACCGCCGATCAACATGCCTGGGATCAATGCCGCCTCGAACAGGGCGGCACCCGCAAGCACCGACAGTCCCACCGTCACATAAGATTTCATGGCGTCGTCCTCAGGTGGTGGAAGCCGCATCGAAGCGTGATGGAAGGACGCGGCTGCGCAAATTCAGATGCTGGTCGCGTCCGCGAAATCGGCCGGTCTCTCTGTGGGGTACTCTCGCCGGCCGCAGGCACGAACCTCGCCACTCGTCGTCATCATCGTAAAGGAGACCGCAAAGCCTGCAAGTGACACTTCTGAGACATCCCGGCACTTGTCCGCGCTTCGTCAGCGGCTTGATGTTCGGCGAGCCGCAACGAATGATCCTGGCACCGGGTTGAGGTTCGACACTCTCAATGCCGTGACGGCGCCAGCGCGCCGCGGGCGAGCCGGTCGAGCGCGCCCTGCAAAATGAACGCGGCGGCGTGCTGATCGATCACTCTCGCGCGGCGGGCGCGAGTGACATTGGCCGCGATCAGTTCGCGCTCCACCGCCGCGGTGGACAGCCGCTCGTCCCACAACGCGATCGGCAGCTCGGTCAAACGCGCGAGATTGCGGGCAAAGGCGCGCGTCGATTGCGCGCGCGGACCTTCGCTGCCGTCCATATTGATGGGAAGGCCGAGCACGAAGGCGGCGGCTTGCCGTTCGGCGGCAAGCGCGAGCAGCCGCGCGGCATCGGCGGAGAGATTCTTGCGCGCGATGGTTTCGACCGCGGTCGCGAGCCGCCGGTCGGGATCGCTTGCCGCAACTCCGATCGTCTTGGTGCCGAGGTCGAGGCCGATCAACGCCCCGCGGGCGGGCAGATGTACCGCTGCCTCGGCCAGGGGGAGGATCAGTGCCGGCATCGGCGATGGGTAACACGCGTCCCGCCCCGCGGCCAACGTGGAAGTCGCCATCGCGCTTGTGCCGAGGCGTTGTTCTATGATGCGTCGTCCACTCCAGCGGAGGAGGTCGTCATGGCCAAGGGGCCGGCCCGTGTCCGGCGTAAGCTCGTGGAATTCGACGAGGAGACGTGGCAGGCCTTGGACCTGCTCGGGCGCGACTCGATGAAGACGCTCCAGGAGCTTGCCGACGAGGCCTTTCGTGATCTGTTGCGCAAATACGACCGGCCGACCGACTTGAAGGCCGCGCTCAAGCAGAGCGCGCGATCCTCCGACGCGCCGCATGCGGTCGCACAGAAACGAAGTCGGGGACGACGCTAGCTGCGCCTCAGGTCGAGGGTGGCGGCGCGAAGAAGCAGCGGCCGCCCGCATGCGCCGCGAAGCGGCGGCCCATGCGGGCCACTAAGTAGAAGGCGGCGGTGCGAAAAAGCACCGCCTGCTGCCGTCGGGGCGCTTGCAGCGCCAGAATTCGCCGTCGGGCGAGGGCTGGGCTTCGGCGAATGGAACGGACTCGTACATCGACGGCCCGATGCCGGCGAGGGGGCCATGGATGATCACATAGCCTTCGCCGGTCATCATGACGCGCTCCTTCGGGACAACGAAGCAATCGCCCTCGCCGCAACACCATTCGCCGGCGGCGTTGCGATGGCCGCCGCGCGAGATCCAACTGTCGTGGGCTAACGTATCGGGAATGACGAGAGCGAGGCCGGCGAAGACAAGCGCGAACCGTGCAAGGCTTCCGAACATGGGTACGTCCCTTTCGTTGTCCCGGCCCGGCAGCCGATCAAATCACGCACACTCTCCTTGGTTCCCGGATAGAGCCGGTTGCAGACATGCACTCCGCACGCGGCTTTGTGGATAAACTCAACCGGGGGGGCGGGTGTGCGACCCCGTCGGCGAATCAACCCCTTGATTTGGAAGTATAAACCTAAATCGACGTTCGCGCACATCCCAAGATATTGCATTGCACCATTGCGCCCGGAACGCGGGCCGACGCGGCCGATGCCGCAGCGAGAAATCATTGCCAGCGCGACACTTACGGTAAGATGTGGCAAGCAATGGAGGACGTGATGAGAATAGTGTTGCTGGGGCTTGCGATGGTGCTCATGGCCGCTGGCGCGCCACGCGGAGCCGCCGGAGCGGAAATCAAGGTGCTCACCGCCGGCGCCTTCAAGCAGGTGCTGCTGGCGCTCGTCCCCGACTTCGAGCGGACGAGCGGCCACAAGGTGACGATCGAAAACGACACGGTCGGCGCGCTCACCAAGCGGATCGAGGGCGGCGAGGCGTTCGACCTCGCCGTGCTCACGCCCAAGGCGGTCGACGACCTCGCGAAGGAGGGCAAGTTCGCCGCCGGCAGCCGGGCAAATCTTGCGCGGGTCGGCGTCGGCGTCGTGGTCAAGGACGGCACGCCCAAGCCCGACATCGGCTCGGTCGCCGCCTTCAAGCAGGCGCTGCTCGCGGCCAAGTCCGTGGCTTATATCGATCCCGCCGCCGGCGGCTCGAGCGGCATCTACGTCGCCGGTCTGCTCGACAAGCTCGGGATCGCCGCCGAGGTGAAGCCCAAGGCCAAATTGATCCCGGGCGGCGCGGTGGCAGAGCACGTGGCCAAGGGCGAGGCGGAGCTCGGCATTCACCAGATCAGCGAAATCCTGCCGGTGAAAGGCGTCACGCTCGTGGGCCCGCTGCCGGCGGAGATCCAGAACTACACCGTCTATGCCGCCGGCGTCGGCGCCCACGCCAAAGAGAGCGACGCCGCCAAGGCCCTCATCAAGGCGCTGTCGGGCCCGGCCGCCGCCGAGGTGCTCAAGTCGAAGGGCATGGAGCCGGCGGGATCGTGATTCGGAATCCCGTTGATCCAACTCTTAATAGCTGTCGTCCCCGCGCATAGCGCGTCGAAGACGCGCGTAAACGCGCTTATGCTGGGGACCCATAACCACCGGCTCTGGAATATGGGTCTCCGCTTTCGCGGAGACGACGAACAACAATGATGGCGAGCCAATCAGCCGGATTTCGGTATGACGTCCTACCGATGAGCATCAAAGCGCTGTTCTTCGACGTGTTCGGCACGTTGGTCGACTTTCGCAGCGGCGTCGCACGCGAGGCTGAAACCATTCTCGGCGCCGCTGGACACAAGCTCGACTGGGGCGCCTTCGCCGATGCTTGGCGCAAGGAGTACCAGCCCGCCTTGGAGGACGTGCGTGCCGGCCGCAGGCCCTTCTGCAAGCTCGACGTGCTGCACCGGGAAAATCTCGATCGCATCCTGCCGCGCTTCGGAGTTTCGAATGTTGCGGAGGACGCGGCGCGCAATCTCAATCTCGCGTGGCATCGTCTTCCCGCGTGGCCCGACGTCGCGGCGGGCCTTGCGCGGCTCAAGCACCGGTTCCTGCTGGCGCCGGTCTCGAACGGCAACATCTCGCTGATGGTCGACCTCGCGCGCCGCAACAATTTTCCCTGGGACGCAATTCTGGGCGCGGAGATCGCCGGCGACTACAAGCCCAAGCCGAGCCTCTACCTCGGCGCCTGCGAGGCCTTCGACCTGCCGCCCGGCGACTGCATGATGGTCGCGGCGCATACCAACGATCTTCTGCACGCAGCCAAGTGCGGGCTGCGCACCGCGCACGTCGCGCGGCCGAACGAGCATGGGCCCGGCATCGGGGAAGCCGCTCCCCAGGCACCCGTCGACGTCGCGGCGGCGAGCCTCGACGATCTCGCCGCCAAGCTCGGCGCGTGAGGTCGGCGCGCGCCGCCAAGTGCCAAAAGCTCAAAGGGGCGCTGGCGGAACGGTTGCGCTTTGCCGCGGTTAGGGAATAGCGTCTCGACCCCTGCTGAGGAGCGACGGCATGGCCGATCCCGTCTCCCAGTTCGCCACCCGCATCGCCTACGGCGCGCGGCAGCTGCCGCGGGTCGCCTGGTACATCGGGCACGGCATGGTCATGCGGCGCCTGTCGCAAGCCGCGCGCGAGCGTGCGGGTGCAAGCACGCGGCCGCGCGCGCACACCCGCGCGAGCGTGCCCGACCGCCGACGCCTCTACGCCGACATGGCGGTGCTGTTCCGGCAGGACCTCGCCAACGTCGAGGCCGGCATCTATCCCTTGCCCGCGGATCACGACGGCACGTTGCCGGTCGTGCTCGGCCGCTCGCGCCTCTTCTTCGCGGATCTGCCGGATGTTCATCGCCGCCGCGAGAACGCAGAGTACCGGCAAGTGCTGACCGACGACACACGCGGCAGGCGGCCCGATTACTATCTGCGGAATTTCCACTTCCAATCGGGCGGCTGGCTGACCCAGGATTCGGCGCGGCGATACGACACGCAGGTCGAGGTGCTTTTCAACGGCTCGGCCAATGCGACGCGCCGACAAGCGCTGCTACCGCTGCACGAGGTCTTCGCCGGACGCGATCAGCGCCGGCTGCGGCTGCTCGACGTGGGCTGCGGCACCGGACGCTTTCTCGACGCATTCAAGCAGGCATGGCCGCGCCTGCCAGCGCTCGGAGTCGATCTGTCGGAGCCTTACGTCGCCGAGGCCAGGCGTCACTTGCAGCGGTGGTGCTGGCTTAATCTCATGGTCGCGAACGGCGAAGCGCTTCCCGTCAAGGATGAAAGCCAGGACGCGGTGACGAGCATCTTCATGTTCCATGAATTGCCGCCGAAGGTGCGCCGTATCGTGTTGCGCGAATTCGCCCGCGTGTTGAAGCCCGGCGGCCGTCTCGTCGTGGTGGACTCGCTGCAAATCGGCGACGAGCCCGATTACGACGGCATGCTCGAGCTCTTTCCGCAGAGCTATCACGAGCCCTACTACAGTAGCTATCTCAGGGAGGACTTCGGCAGCATCGCTGGAGATTGCGGCCTGACGCGCATCCGAGACGTGAACGCTTTCGTCTCCAAGGTGATGGTTTTCGACAAGCGATGAAAATCAGCAAGCTTCGTACTGCGCTGCGCCCGGGAAACGATCTGTTGTCGCCGTAAGTGGATGCGTTGCCGCGCTCAATACGGCCGCACCGTGCCCTTGACCGTGGTGCGCAGCATCAGCCGGCGCTCGCTCGAGGGGAAATCGGTGCGCGCGTGCGAGGAGCAGCGATTGTCCCAGAGCAGGAGATCGCCCACGCGCCAGACGTGCTCGTAGACGAACTCGCGCTTCTCCGAATGGTCGAACACGGCGTTGAGCAACGGCTCGCTTTCCGCCGGCGGCATGTCGAGGATGCCCATGGTCATCAGCCGATTGACGTAGACCGCCTTGCGGCCGGTGTCCTCGTGGGTGCGAAACACCGGATGGGTGCATTCGGCGAAGGCCACGGTGCCGCGGCTGTCGCCCTTTTGGGTCGATCCGTAGTTGTAGTGGTGCATGGCCTTGCGGCCTTCGAGCCGGTCGCGGATCGCCGGATCGAGCGTGTCATAGGCGGCGTAGCCGCTGGCGAACAGCGTGTTGCCGCCGGCGGAGGGAATTTCGACTGAATAAAGCAACGTCGCCTTGCTCGGCACCTCGGCGTGGATCATGTCGTGATGAAACATCATCTCCCCGTCGGGCAGGGCGCCGATCGGCTCGCCGTTCTCGCGGATGTTGGAGATCATCATGATTCCGGGCAGCAGGCTCGAATAGCCCTTGGGAAAATATTTCGGCGGCCGCGACAGCTCGCCGAGCTCGCCGAAATAGCCGGTCGCGCGGATCAGGTCTTCTTGCGACAGCTTCTGGCCGGGAAAGATGATGACGAGGTGATCGAGCCAAGCCTGATAGACGGCGCGGATCACGTCGTCGTCGGGCTTTTCGCGCAGGTCGAGCCCGCGGATTTCAGCGCCGATATGTTGGCTGAGCGGAACGACGTCGAACCTGGTTCGGGTCATCACCGTCATGGCGGTTCCTCCGCAACTATCGGGCGCCTCGAGCCGCGCTTTTCATTCCGCCGGGACCGGCGCCGGCGCGTGGTGCGCCGCCTTGCCGTGCTCGACCTCGCCGGTGGCCAAGGCGGCGAGGATCTTCACAACCAGCTCGCGCGCGGAGGCTGCGCTCAATTCGATCGCGACGCGCTCGCGCCCGCCGTCCGCTTCGCTGATGAAGTCGATGCCGAGCGCATGATCGAGCGGCGCGTGGAAGGGATGATCGTAGTAGACGTTGGCGGTGTCGATCCGCATCCAGCCGCTCGGCCCCTTGGCGCTGCCCAGGAGCTTGGCCTTCTCGACGATGTAAGAGCACATGATGATCTCCTCGAATCTCAGGCCGCGCGGGCCGCGGCCGCCGTGGCGAGATGTTTGCGGAAGAAGGCGAATACCTTGTTCCAACCGTCGAGCGCCTGCTCCGGGCGATAGGCCGGCCGCGCGGCGTTGAAGAAGGCGTGGCCGGCGCCGTCGTAGCGGTGGAATTCGTAAGTCTTGCCGAGCTTCTTGAGCACGGCTTCGGTGCGGTTCACCTGGTCGCGGTTGGGGTTTTCGTCGTCGTTGCCGAACAGGCCGAGCAGCGGACAGCGCAGCTTCGCCGTGAGATCGATGGGCGCGACCGGCCGCTTGGCATTGAGCTGCTTGGGGTCGTCGACGATGACGTTGCCGCCCCAGCAATCCACCGCCGCATCGATGCCGTCGAGCGAGCAGGCGGCGAGATAGGTGTGGCGTCCGCCCGAGCAGAACCCGATCACTCCGACCTTGCCGTTGGCATAGGGCTGGGCGCGCAAAAACTCCATAGAGCCCGCGACGTCGCCGAGAACCTGCTCGTCGGCGACGCCGCCGGCCGCGCGCACGCGGGCGCCGACGTCGTCGGGGCTGCCGGGGCCTTCGCGGAAATAGAGGTGCGGTGCGATGGTCGCCAATCCATGATGGGCGAGCTTGCGGGTCGCCTCCTTGATCCATTCATCCCACCCGGGCATGTGATGGATCAGGACAATGCCGGGCCACGGTCCGCCGCCGAGCGGACGCGCGTAATAGGCTTCGCCCACATCTCCCTTGTGGCCGCGAAAGGCGACCGTCTCCGCGAGCATACTCTCGTAGGTCATGCCGTTCCTCACGAGCTTGATGGTCGTGGCCACGATTGCACATAACCTTCGCGCGGCCTAGGGGTGCAAGCGACCGCCGTTGGCGAGGCGAGTATCGTAGGCGGTGATTTAAGGCACGTGGCTTAAGTTAGGATCGACGCTGTTGCGAAAGGAGCGGGTCGCGCCGGCCGCTCAATCGGGACATCGATGCAGCACGGCCTTGTAGGTCTGGTCCTGATCCGAAAAGTCGATGGTCTTGTCCGCGCGCGGCGTGAAGATGACGTCGCCCAGCATCTGGCTGCCGCCCGGCCCCTTGCATTCCACATGGACCACGAAGGTGGCGCCCTCGCGCTTCTTGCTCAGGATCGTGCACAGGCCGAACACCGAGTCGATGTCGCGCGGCGTGATCGTCACGCGCGATACGCCGGGATCCGAACCATTTGGCTTGCAGGCTTGATTTTCCGTATAGGTGCCGACGAGCGGGAAGTCGTCCTCTCCCTGCACCGACGTTGCCAGCACTGCGAGCACGACGATACTCAGCATGCTTGCTGCAAGCTTGATCACTTGGCCCCTCCCGACGAAACCATCGCTGATGATTTTCGCGAGTGTAAAGAATGTCGCGGGAAGGGCAATGATCAACTCCGCCGTCGCCGCGGCACCCGGTCGCGGGCGCTCCGGCAGCACGATGTGGCGCCAGTTTTGAAACTATCGTAAGCATCGCGCCCCATGAGCGAAGCCGAGCTGGTTTGCATTCCCGTGGTCGATGTGCGCGAGGGCGGAGCCGTTCGTCACGCGGTCGACGCGCGTGCGCGTGCGCGGGCGCTGCGGGATGATTGCGTGACCTGGCTGCCGCGCGGCGCGCGCATGCTGCTTCCCGCCATGGACGCGCTGACGCGTCGCTGGCTTCAGCGCTCGCATTCGCCCTACGTCATGGACCTCGAAGCGATCGCCGTCGCGCTCGGGTTTCCCGGTATCTGGTTTCTCAACGGCACCTACCAATGGGGCTGCACCGCGGTGGCGCGCGACGAAGATGGCGTGCCCTGGCTCGCGCGCACCCTCGATTGGCCGTTTCCGGGACTCGGTCGCCATATCGAGCTCGCACGCATGCGCGGCCCCGCGGGCGAGTTCGTCAACGTCACCTGGCCGGGCTACGCGGGCGCGCTGACCGCTGTGGCGCCCGGCCGGTTCGCGGCCGCCATCAACCAGGCGCCGCTCTGGCGCCGCACCCGCAAGCCGTGGCTGCGGCCGTACGATCTCGCCGCGAACGCATTGCGGACATGGCCGATCCGCTTCCGGCCGCCCGACCATCTGCTGCGCGAGGTGTTCGAGACCTGCCGTGATTTCGGCGCGGCCAAGCGCCGGCTCGAAGAGGTACCGGTGGCGCGTCCCGTGATCTTTACGCTCATCGGATGCGAGCGCGGCGAGCGCTGCGTGATCGAGCGAACGGAAGAAGGTTTTGCCAGTCGTACCGAGGACACATCGACGGCCAATGATTGGCTGCGCAGCACGACGCCGTGGGAGGCGCGGGTATGCGCCACGCTCCTGCTCAAGAGTTCGCCCGAAGAGGCCACCGCCCACAGCCGCGCCCGGCGCGAGGCGCTCTCGTCCTGGTCGCAGCCGTTTGCCCGCTCCGATTTCGCCTGGGTGACGCCGCCCGTGCTCAATCCCTTCACTCGCATCGCCGTGGAGATGTGCGCGGCGAGCGGAACGTTGCGGGCGGTCGGCTACGAGCCGGAACCGGGCGGCACGCTTCCGCGGCGGGCGACGCAGGTGCGCGAACTGGCGGTGGCCGGCCTTCCGGCGTGAGCCGCTCGCCCGATTGCTTCGAGCGCGGCGGCGCGCGAAAATATTTTCGACATGTTTCTCGCCTCCAATGGAGGAAAATTCGCTTGTTCTGCGCGAACGGGCAGGGGGAGTCGTGCGTAAGTTGGTGTTGCGCCTTGTGACCGTTGCCGCGTTGGGCGCGGCTTTAACGGGCGGCTGTGCGCATGCGGCGCCGGCTGCACCGGATGTGATCGCGGCCCCTGTTGCGCTCGCCGAACCGGCGCAATTCATCTACGGCGGCAGGCCGTACTGCTGGTATCCCTACGGATGGGCGGGCGCCGGTTGGTATTGGTGCGGTTACGGCACCTATGTCGGCGTCGGCTGGGGCGGCGCCTACGGCTGGAACGGCTGGGCCGTGCCGCGACACCATCGCGCCGCGCGAGTCGCGCCGCTGTACCGCTTCCGGCCCGAGCCTTAGTCGGCGCGCGCGAGCGTCGGCTGGCGACCGGCTTGCGAGGTACCTGCCGAGTTCGCGCCGTCTCTACGACTGTCCCGGAGGCTGCTTGTCCTCGCCGGCGAAAAGCGCGGCGGGAAATTGCGCCGCATAACGGCGCTGCTGCGGCGGACGTGGATGGTCTTGGCGAGGGGTCGGGTCCGGCTCCACGACCTTGCGATAAAGGTGCCAAGTCGAATGGCCGAGCACCGGCACCACGACGGCCAGGCCGAAGAAGAACGGCAACGAGCCGATCACCAGCAGCGCGGCGACGATCAAGCCCCACACCGCCATCATGACCGGATTGGCGGCGACCGCCCGCACCGAGGTCAGCACCGCTTCGACTGCGCCGACCTCGCGGTCGACCAGCAGCGGAAACGCCACCACGCTGATGACCAACACCGTGACCGCGAACAGGAAGCCGATGAAGTTGCCGACGATGATCAGCGTCCAGCCCGCCGGCGTGGTGAAGACCTGGCGGACGAAATGCGGCATCGACGCGGCGGGCTCGTAACCGAAATTGGCGATGTAGATCGCCTGCGCCACGCCGATCCAGATCGCGAAGATCACGAGCAGCAGAAAGCCGAGCGCCGCAATGGCGTCGCGTGACGGCGAGTGCAGCACGTCGAAGGCGTCTTCCCAGGAAATATCGAGACCCTGCTCGCGCCGCCGGCTCAGCTCGTAAAAGCCGATGGCCGCGAACGGGCCGACCAGCGCGAAGCCGGCGGCGAGCGGAAAGAGCAGCGGCAAGAGGGCATAACCCATGATCGCCCGCGCCAGAACCAGACCCACGATGGGATAGATCAGGCACAGGAACACCGCGTGGGTCGGTATGGCGGAAAAATCGGCGAACCCGCGTGCCAGCGCGTCTTTGAGGTCCGCGAGACCGATGCGGCGCACCGTCGGACGTGCGCGGATCGTATCCGCCCCCATGAGAACGTGTAGCTGCGCCATGGTCGTACCTCCCGAGCAAGTAGGGTCGCGATGCCGGTCTTGGTCACGCCGGACCGCGACCCGCAGCTATATTAACACGCCGGGAGAAAACTTGTTCGGCGCAGGCCCGGCAGATCGGAATGGCACCCTAGCCGTCGTCCGAGGACATTGCGGTTCGCCCGCCGGACAGCCGATAGTCTGGGTGCCGCTGCGAGCTTTGCCCCGCCGGCGACGAAAACCAGCTGCCTGACGGAGAGCCATCGATGCCGCGTGATATCGTCCGCCGAGCCGAAGCCATTCCCGCCACGAGCATGATCGCGCTTGCGATCGGTGCGGCCGCGTTCGGGGCCATAGCCATCGGTGCGCTGGCGATCGGTCGGCTCGCGCTTGGCCGCGTGACGGTCAAGAAGGCGCGCTTTCAGGCGCTCGAAGTCCATGAGCTGACGGTGGGCAAGCTGCGGGTGCGCGAACAAGAGGGCCCGCCGCCTCCCGCTTGATTGGCCTTGGCCGTCCGCGCGGCGCATACGCCGCGCCAACGGCGGCTCAGGGCGACAGCGCCTCGAAAGCCTGCGGCGCGGAGAACATCTTGCGCGCGCTGTGTGCGACGCCGGGCAGCTCGACCAGCCGCCAGTTGAACTTCCAGCCGCGGGTCTGTGCCAGGGTCTTCGCCGCGTTGAACACGTTCACTCCGCGCTGATAGCGCGACGCGCCCTGGGCCAGCGCCTCGGGATAATCGTTTCGCTCGTCATCGCGGGTATCGCCTTGACCGAGATAGATGGTCAGGGGCTGTTCCAGGTAGCGCCGCAGCACCGCCTCGCCCTCGGTGCCCGAATAGACCTTTCCCAGCCCGTAGGGCGCGTCGATCTCGAGGCTGGGAAACACGTAGCTTCCCGGATTTGCGATGACGATGCGTCGTGCTTCGGTCGGCACGAAGGCGGCGAGGCGGTCGAGGAATTGGGCTCCAGCCGAGTGGCCGAGCAGCGAATAGGCGAGCGGCCGCCCTTCCTGCGCCCGCACCCAGGCGACGAGATCGAGCACCAGCCTGCCGGTCCAGTCGCGCGCATCCTGCACCACTGTGTCTTTAACGATGCCGCCGCGCTGATAGCGCCAGGCGGGAAAGGCGCGTTTGTCGAACACCGGCGCGACGACGAGCAGGCAGAGCCGGTCCGCGATCGCGCGCGCGTCATCGCGATACGTGCGGGCGTTGCGGGCGACGCCGTGAAAGACCATGAGCAGCGACGGATCGGAACATCCGGGCGGGCGGTAGGTGAAGACCTCCATCGGCGCGCCGTTGATGTCGATGACCTGTCGCCCGGTCATGATCGGCGCCGCCGCGACCGGCGCGCAGCCGAGCAAACCGCAGAGAATCGCGACGACCGAGAGGTATCTTGTCGTCGTCATTGTGTCCTCACCGGGGGCATCTGCCTCGGCACGCTGCACGATGTTCGCACAACCGACACGATCGCGGCTTAAGGGATGCGCATCACCCAACAATGGAGTACCGCATGGCGAAGCTTACGCTCTATCACGCCGCGCCGTCGCGCTCATCGATCACGCGATGGATGCTGGAGGAGGTCGGCGAACCCTACGACATCCACCTCTTGAACTTGAGCAAGGGCGACACCCACGCGCCCGACTATCTCGCGGTGAATCCGATGGGCAAGGTGCCCGCGCTCAAGCACGGCGACGCCGTCATCACCGAGGCGGCGGCGATCTGCGCCTACCTCGCCGACGAATTTCCGCGCGCCAAGCTCAACGTGCCGATCGGCACACCGCGTCGGGGCGTTTATCTCAAGTGGCTGTTCTTCGGTCCGAACTGCGTCGAGGCGGCGATGATGGATCGCGCCAGCCCGCGCAAGGAAGAGCCGCGGCGCGGCATGCTCGGCTACGGCGATTTCGACACCGTGACGGATGTGACGGCGAAAGCGGTCGCGAAAGGCCCTTATCTCATGGGCGAGCAGTTCACCGCCGCCGACGTGGTCGTCGGCTCTACGCTACGCTGGGGCATGATGTTCAAGCTCGTGCCCGAGCGTCCCGAGTTCACCGCCTATACCAACCGGCTTGCCGCGCGGCCGGCGTTGCAGCGCGCCGAGGCCAAGGACAAGGAACTCGCCGCGGCGTGAGTGATCTAGGTCGGTTGCCGCTGACTCGTTGCCGTCATTGCCGGGCATAGCGCGCTAAAGACGCGCGTGAACGCGCTTATGACCCGGCAACCCATCAGATGAATTGAACCACTTCTTTTCGATGGATGCCCGGGTCATGCCCGGGCATGACGAACCCGAGTATTCGTCGCCCGGATGGAGCGTGCGCGAAATCCGGGCTACGTTCGCGCCTGATGATCCTCGCGCTGCGCATTCTCTATTTCGAGGACCTCTCGGTCGGCATGACCGAGACGCTGTCGAAGACGATCGCCGCCTCCGATGTGGTCGGATTCGCGCAGCTCACCGGCGATCGCAATCCGATCCATCTGTCGGAGCATTTCGCCGCCAAGACCCAGTTCGGCAAACGGATCGCGCACGGCCTCTACACCGCGAGCCTGATCTCGGCGGTGTTGGGCACCCGTCTTCCCGGCCCCGGCGCCGTTTACATCTCGCAGACGCTCAATTTCCGCGCCCCGGTCAAGATCGGCGACCAGGTGGACGTGACCGTGACGGTGGCGGAGCTCATTCCCGAGCGCCAGCGCGCGCGGCTTGCGTGCAGCTGCACGGTCGCAGACGAGATCGTGCTCGACGGCGAGGCCTGGGTGAAGGTGCCGTCCGCCGCCAAATCCAAGCGCCCGCTGCCGCGGCTGTGAGTGGGGAGGGCGACCGGGCAATTTCCATCGTCACTTGCAATCGTCACTTGCAATCGTCACTTGCGCCATCGCCGTAGGAGATCGAATGCCAGAAAGATGAGCCCGCCGAGGGCGAACAGGGCCGGCAGGCCCATGAAGACGCTCAGCAGGACGATGGCCATGGCAATGCTCGCGATGACTTCGAACACGGGCGACACGCAGGAAATCCCGCCTTCGTCGAGCCGCGGGCAGATATCGAGCACGCCGAGCAAGGCGAGGACGGCGAAGCCGGCGAGCAGAGCGCCCAAGGCGACGTAGCAAATGATCTTCAGGATGCGGAGCAAAGTTTGGCCCATGGGCGGAATTCCCTTTGCGTCGACCGCTAAAGCAAATTCCGGTCGGTTTGGTTCAGCATTCCGCACCCACATGCGTCACCCGCGGGCGTGACCCGCAAGTCGAGTTCACCCGACTTGCGCACTTAAAGCGCCCGAAATCGGGTACACCCGATTTCGGGTGGTCCATCATTCTTCGCAAGAACTCTTTGCGAAGAGGATGGATTGCCGGGCCATAAGCGCGTTTACGCGCGTCTTCAACGCGCTAAGCCCGGCAATGACGAAATGGGTCAAGACGACCGGAATATGGTCGAGAGGTCGCGGCCAGCCGATCAGGGGCCGCAGCGCCGCCGTTCGAAGGCACATGACATCTGAAAGAAAGTCACTCCGCCGCTTCCGTGCGCGGCTTGCGCTTGGCGTCGCGGCGGGAGAGCACCGGCGCCAGGAACCGCCCGGTGTAGCTGCGCTTCGCCTTGACGATGTCCTCGGGCGTGCCGGCCGCCACGATCTCGCCGCCGCCGTCGCCGCCCTCGGGGCCAAGGTCGATGATCCAATCGGCGGTCTTGATCACCTCGAGATTGTGCTCGATCACGACCACGGTGTTGCCCTGTTCGACCAGCTCGTGCAGCACGTCGAGCAGCTTCTTGACGTCGTGGAAATGCAGCCCCGTGGTCGGCTCGTCGAGGATATAGAGCGTGCGGCCGGTGGCGCGCTTGGACAGTTCCTTGGCGAGCTTGACCCGCTGCGCCTCGCCGCCGGAGAGCGTGGTTGCCTGCTGGCCGACATGGATGTAGTCGAGGCCGACGCGGTGCAGCAGCTCGAGGACGTTGCGCACGCGCGGCACCACCTTGAAGAACTCGAGCGCCTCCTCGACCGTCATGTCGAGCACGTCGGCGATCGATTTGCCCTTGAACAGAACCTCGAGCGTCTCGCGGTTGTAACGCTTGCCCTTGCAGACATCGCAGGTGACGTAGACGTCGGGGAGGAAGTGCATCTCGATCTTGATCACACCGTCGCCCTGGCAGGCCTCGCAGCGTCCGCCCTTGACGTTGAAGGAGAAGCGGCCGGGCTCGTAGCCGCGCGCCTTGGCCTCCGGCAGGCCCGCGAACCATTCGCGGATCGGGGTGAACGCGCCGGTATAGGTCGCCGGATTGCTGCGCGGCGTGCGGCCGATCGGCGACTGGTCGATGTCGATCACCTTGTCGAGATGCTCGAGCCCCTCGATGCGGTCGTGCGGGGCAGGGGCCTCGGAGGCGCCGTTGAGCTTGCGCGCGATCGCCTTGTACAGCGTATCGACCAACAGCGTCGACTTGCCGCCGCCGGACACGCCGGTGACGCAGGTGAACAGGCCGAGCGGAATTTCGGCGCTGACGCTCTTGAGATTGTTGCCGCGCGCGTTGACCAGCGTCAGGGTGCGGCGGGCGTTCCTCGGCCGACGCTGCGGTATCGCCACCGCCATCTCGCCCGACAAGTATTTGCCGGTGAGGGAAGCAGCCGTCGCGATCAGGTCGTCGACCGTGCCCTGCGCCACGATGTGACCGCCGTGGATGCCGGCGCCGGGGCCGATGTCGAGCACGTGGTCGGCGGTGCGGATGGCGTCCTCGTCGTGCTCCACCACGATCACGGTATTGCCGAGATCGCGCAGCCGTTTGAGCGTCTCGAGCAGCCGCGCGTTGTCGCGTTGGTGCAGCCCGATCGAGGGCTCGTCGAGCACGTAGAGCACGCCGGTAAGCCCCGAGCCGATCTGCGACGCAAGCCGGATGCGTTGGCTCTCGCCGCCCGACAGCGTGCCCGAAGCGCGCGCCAGCGTGAGATATTCGAGCCCCACATCGACCAGGAACTTGAGCCGCTCGCGGATTTCCTTGAGCACCCGCACCGCGATCTCGTTCTGCTTGGCGCTGAGCGCGTTCGGCAATTGCGTGAACCATTCGCCCGCGCGCTTGACCGACATGTCGGCGACCTCGCCGACATGGAGGCCGCCGACCCGCACGCACAGCGCTTCGGGCTTGAGCCGGTGGCCCTTGCAGGCGGCGCAGGGAATGTCGGTGAAATATTTGGCCATCTCCTCGCGCGCCCAGTCGCTCTCGGTCTCGCGCCAGCGCCGCTCGAGGTTGGTCACCACGCCCTCGAACGGCTTTTTGGTTTCGTAGGCGCGCAGCCCGTCGTCGTAGACGAACTTGATCGTGTCGTCGCCCGAGCCATAGAGGATCGCGTCCTGCGTCTTCTTCGGCAGGTCCTTCCATTTGGTGTCGAGCGTGAACTTGTAATGCTTGCCGAGCGCCAGCAGCGTCTGCGTGTAATAGGGCGAGCTCGATTTCGCCCACGGCGCGACCGCGCCGCCGCGTAGCGTGCGGTCCCTGTCGGGAATGACGAGATCGGGGTCGATGTGCTGCTCGACGCCGAGCCCGCCGCAGGCGGGACAGGCGCCGAACGGATTGTTGAACGAAAACAGCCGCGGCTCGATCTCCGGAATGGTGAAGCCCGACACCGGGCAGGCGAATTTTTCCGAGAAGAGGAGGCGTTGCGGGCCGCTCTGATCGTGAATCTTTGCAGTTTTTTTCTCGCTGGCCGCTTGCTCGGCGCCCGTGCCACTGTCCGCGAACTCCACCACCGCCAGTCCGTCGGCGAGCTTGAGCGCCGTCTCCAGCGAATCCGCGAGCCGGGTCGCGAGGTCGCCCCGCACCACCACGCGGTCCACCACCACGTCGACGTCGTGCTTGAATTTCTTGTCGAGCGCCGGCGCGTCCACGATCTCGTAGAACTTGCCGTCGATCTTCACCCGCTGGAAGCCGCGCTTCATGTAGTCGGCGAGCTCCTTGCGGTACTCGCCCTTGCGTCCACGCACGACCGGGGCGAGGAGGTAGAGCCGCGTGCCTTCCGGCAGCACCATCACCCGGTCGACCATCTGCGACACCGTCTGGCTTTCGATCGGCAAGCCGGTGGCCGGCGAATAGGGCACGCCCACGCGCGCCCAAAGCAGCCGCATGTAGTCGTAGATCTCGGTGACGGTGCCCACGGTCGAGCGCGGATTGCGCGAGGTGGTCTTCTGCTCGATCGAGATGGCGGGGGAGAGGCCGTCGATCTGGTCGACGTCCGGCTTCTGCATCATCTCCAGGAACTGGCGGGCGTAGGCCGAGAGCGATTCCACGTAACGGCGTTGGCCCTCGGCGTAGATGGTATCGAAGGCGAGCGAGGATTTGCCCGAGCCCGAAAGCCCGGTGAACACCACCAGCTGGTCGCGCGGGATTTCGAGATCGATGTTCTTGAGGTTGTGCTCGCGCGCGCCGCGGATCGCGATCACGCGCGCGCCCTCAGCCGATGCTCGGCGGCGGGGGCGGCCTTGGTCGAAGACGTCGTTCATGCGGTCGGTCGGCGCCATGATATGCGGAAGGCCAGGGCGGTCACATCGAGGAAAGCCAACGAAGCATCCTGTCGCAGTTTGCCCGCGCGGCGCCCCGAAGGAACGTAGTAAGAACGGGACGGTTTCGCTAGCCCGCCGAGCGACGGCGGGCGCTGCCTGCGTGCAGCTGTGGACAACGCCGCGGGCCTCGACAATGCCCGTAACGATAGCGCTCGACCGCGCGAGCGGGCCGAGCGCAGTTCTCGCTTTGTTAAATGTGCAAATCCGATAATCCGATGTGGATCGTCACACTGGAAGCTGGCAAGCGCCGCGGCATTGTCGGGAGGAACTTCAATGCGAGACGTCATCGCGTTCATCCTCGGCAACTTCACGCTGACGTTTTTCGTGGCCGGCCTGCTCGCGTCCGCCATCGCGCTTTGGCGGGCGCGCCCACCGCGCAGCCCTGCGCTGATCGTCGAAGCGCTGTTCTCGTATTTCGTGCTGTTCTCGATCGGATTTTCAAACCTCTACAATTTCGTCTTGCACGTTTTTTTCGGGAAACTGGCGGCGAGCTTCATCGGATGGGAGGACAGTCCCTTCCAGTTGGAGGTCGGCTTCGCCAGCCTCGGCTTTGCGGTGGTGGGATTGTTGGCGTTCAGGGGAAGCTTCGATTTGCGGCTCGCGGCCATCGTCGGGCCCGCCGGCTTTCTCTGGGGCGCGGCCGCGGGGCACGTCTATCAATTGATCACGGCGCACAATTTCGCCCCCGGCAATGCCGGCATCATTTTTTACAGCGATATCTTGGTTCCGATCGTGGGCTTCATATTTCTCTGGCTGCAATACCGCACGGCCTCGTCACAACAGGTCCGGTGACGGCAAAAATCCTCACCGAAAGCGTTGCATGTGCGGGGAGTTGATGCTAGAACAAACAGAGAACATGCCCCGAAGGCGCGCTCGGCGTTGTCCTGCTGTGGAAAAGCATGATGGCGCCGGCGAAAGCGGCGACGTGGCCCAAGGCTTAGGATTAGGCTGCCTCGGACGATGCGGGCAACCAGCAGGAGAGCGTCATGGCCGGTAGCGTGAACAAGGTGATTCTGGTCGGCAATCTCGGCAAAGATCCCGAGATCAGGCGCACGCAGGACGGTCGGCCGATCGCCAATTTGAGCGTGGCCACCTCGGATACCTGGCGCGACAAGACAACCGGCGAGCGCCGCGAGAAGACCGAATGGCACCGCGTGGTGATCTTCAACGAGGGGCTTTGCCGGGTCGCCGAGCAATATTTGAAGAAGGGCTCGAAGGTCTATCTCGAGGGCCAATTACAAACGCGCAAATGGCAGGACCAATCGGGCCAGGACAAGTACACCACCGAGGTGGTGCTGCAGAACTTCAACTCACAGCTCACCATGCTCGACCGGGCCGGGGATCGCGCCGGCGGCGACGTCGGCTCCGATGAGGATGATTTCGGCGCCTCCGGCCCCGCGTCGCGTGAGAAGAAGCCGGCCATGGCCGGCGCTGGCAAGCGCGGGGACCTCGACGACGAGATTCCGTTTTGACGGACGCGGCCCGCAGTGGGCCGCCGCTCTCGCGGCGCGATTTAGGCAATCCCGCAAGCGCGGCGTGAGGTGAGCGGGCCGTGTCGCTTGCACCGCTGTTGAACGCGGCCCCCGCGATCCAACTGCATGCTTTCGCGGCCTTGGCTGCGTTTGGGCTCGGCGCGGTACAGCTCGCCGCGCCCAAGGGCACGCTGCCCCATCGCACCCTCGGCTGGATCTGGGTCGTGCTCATGGTCATCGTGGCGGCGAGCTCGTTCTGGATTCACGAGCTGCGCCTGTGGGGTCCGTGGAGCCCGATCCATCTGCTCGCGATCTTCACGCTGGCGATGCTGCCGCTCGCGGTCCTGCACGCGCGGCGTCACCGTGTCGGCAGGCATCGCAACGCCATGATCTCGATCTTTGCCGGCGCGCTCGTGGTCGCCGGCCTCTTTACCCTCATGCCCGGCCGCATCATGCACGCGGTGGTGTTCGGGCATTGAACCCGCGCCGAAATCGTGCCCGAGACGCGGCCCGGCCGGGGGCTCGGGCCGGGCCGCAGGGCTTGACCATAAGTGCCTGAATCACCATATGAAAATAGCTCGATCCCGACGCGTTTTGGGGTGGCGCGCGGGAGCTGAATCAGCTAAGCACTTGCCAACCCTCGCCCACGGGATTTTCTCTTGGCCGACGACAACGACCAGCAGCCGGAAGCGCCCGGCCCGTCCGGTATTCGCCCCGTCTCCATCACCGAGGAGATGAAGCGCAGCTACCTCGATTACGCCATGAGCGTGATCGTGGCGCGCGCGCTGCCGGACGCGCGCGACGGGCTCAAGCCGGTGCACCGGCGCATCCTCTATTCGATGCACGAGAACGGGCACACGCCCGACAAGAAATACGTCAAGTCGGCGCGCGTGGTCGGCGACGTGATGGGCAAATACCATCCCCACGGCGACCAGGCGATCTACGACGCGCTGGTGCGCATGGCGCAGGATTTCTCCATGCGCCTGCCGCTTATCGACGGGCAGGGCAATTTCGGCTCGGTCGACGGCGATCCGCCCGCGGCCATGCGCTACACCGAATGCCGCCTGGCCAGGTCGGCCATGGAGCTGCTCGACGACATCGACAAGGAGACGGTCGATTTCCAGTCGAACTACGACGGCACCGAGGAAGAGCCGCTGGTGCTGCCGGCGCGCTTCCCCAACCTGTTGGCGAATGGTGCAGGCGGCATCGCGGTCGGCATGGCCACGAATATCCCGCCGCACAATCTCGGCGAGGTGATCGACGCCTGCGTCGCCCTGATCGAAAATCCCGACCTCGGCATCGATGAATTGATCGGCATCGTTCCCGGGCCCGACTTCCCGACTGGCGGCATCATTCTCGGCCGCTCGGGCATTCGCGCCGCCTATGCCCAAGGCCGCGGCTCGATCGTCATGCGCGGCAAGGTGGAGATCGAGACCCTGCGTGGCGACCGTGAGGCCATCATCGTCAGCGAGATTCCCTACCAGGTGAACAAGGCGGCGATGGTCGAGCGAATTGCAGAGCTGTGGCGAGATAAGAAGATCGACGGCATCGCCGCGCTGCGCGACGAGTCCGACCGCGAGGGTTATCGCGTCGTCATCGAGATCAAGCGCGACGCCATGGCGGACGTGGTGCTCAACCAGCTCTACCGATACACCCCGCTGCAGTCGACCTTCGGCGCTAACGTGGTGGCGCTCGAGGGCGGCCGCCCGCAGGTGATGACTCTCAAGGACCTGCTCGCCTCGTTCGTCGCCTTCCGCGAGGAGGTGATTTCCCGGCGCACCAAGTATCTGCTCGGCAAGGCGCGCGATCGCGCCCATGTGCTGGTGGGGCTCGCCATCGCCGTGAGCAATATCGACGAGGTAATCAAGCTCATCCGCGGCTCCACGGACGCCAACGTGGCGCGCGAGGCCTTGATGGCGCGCGACTGGCCGGCGCGCGAGGTCGAGGCCATGATCACGTTGATCGACGATCCGCGCCACACGGTGTCGGCGACCGGCACCTACAAGCTCTCGGCCGAGCAGGCCAAGGCCATCCTCGACCTGCGCCTCCAGCGCCTCACCGCGCTCGGCCGCGACGAGATCAAGGCCGAGCTCGACAAGCTCGCCGAGGAGATCGCCGACTACCTCGACATTTTGCGCTCGCGTGCGCGCATCCAAACCATCGTCAAGGACGAGCTCAAGGCGGTGCGGGAGAAGTTTGCCACTCCCCGCCGCACCGTCATCCTCGAGCAGGAAGGCGAGGTGGAGGAAGAAGACCTCATCCACCGCGAGGACATGGTGGTCACGGTCTCCCATCTCGGCTACGTCAAGCGCGTGCCGCTGTCGACCTACCGCGCGCAACGGCGCGGTGGCAAAGGGCGGGCGGGGATGCAGACGCGGGAGGAGGATTTCGTCTCGCGGCTGTTCGTGGCCTCGACCCATACGCCGGTGCTGTTCTTCTCCTCGCACGGGCGGGTCTACAAGGAGAAGGTATGGCGGCTGCCGCAGGCGGCACCACAGGCGCGCGGCAAGGCGTTGATCAATATCCTGCCGCTCGAACAGGGCGAGACCATCACCACGGTCATGCCGCTGCCCGAGGACGAGAACGCCTGGGGTCAGTTCGACGTGATGTTTGCCACCACCAGCGGCAATGTGAGGCGCAACAAGCTTTCCGACTTCGTGAAAATTCGACCTTCAGGCATCATCGCCATGAAGCTCGACGAGGGAGACGCGATCGTCGACGTGCAGATTTGCACGGAAAACGACGACGTCCTTCTCACTGCAAGCGGCGGCCAGTGCATTCGTTTCCCGGTCACCGACGTGCGGGTGTTCCAAGGACGTTCCTCGGACGGCGTTCGCGGCATCTCGCTCGCCGAGGCCGACAGGGTGATCTCGCTTTCGATCTTGCGGCACGTGGAGGCGAGCGCCGACGAGCGCGCGGCGTATCTCAAGCGTGCGAGCGCGGTCCGGCGCGGCATCAACGGGGAGGTGGAGGAAAGCGCGCCCGACGGCGAAGAGGCGAGTGGTGCCATCGAGCTCGGCGAGCAGCGCTATGTGGGAATGTCGGCGGCCGAGCAGTTCGTGCTCACGGTCTCCGAGCGCGGCTACGGCAAGCGCTCGTCGTCGTACGAATACCGCATCACCGGCCGCGGCGGAAAAGGTATCGTCGCCATGGATGTGCGCGAGCGCGACGGCACGATCAGGAAGAAAACCGGCAAGTTGATCGCCTCGTTCCCGGTCGAGGACGGGGACCAGCTCATGCTGGTCACCGACGGCGGCCAGCTCATCCGCACGCGCGTCGAAGGCATCCGCATCGCCGGCCGTTCGACCCAGGGCGTGATCGTGTTCGACACCGCGGAAGGCGAGCGGGTGGTCTCGGTCGAGCGCATCAGCGAGGAAGGCGACGAGAACGGCGGCTAGCCGGCGCGATGACCTTGATCGGCCGCGCCGGGACAAGCTCCGCAAGCGCCGGCAGAACGTTGCCGAACAGACCCAACGCGCCTGCGGCGGTCGACAAGGTGGCTGCGGCGCTCATTTGTCCTGCCGGTTTCGACACCTTATGATCGCCGGCACGGACTTCTGCGTCGCGAGCGCAGGCTCGCAAGAGCGGAAGCGGAACTTTTGCCCCGTGCTGGCGTTGGTGATCTTCGGCGACGGCGTGGGGACGCGTTCTGAGGTAGGCCGATCCGAAATGTCTCTTCCCGACCCCGACGACGACACAAAGCACAACGTTGTCCGCTTGGGGACCGAGACTCTATTCGCCATCGCCGAGCAACTGCGCCGAATGTACGACGCCGATCTGCGCACCAAGCCTTCGGAGGAGCTCGAACGACTGATGCGACGGATCGAACGCGGCGAGGACGTTCCTTAGGCGAGCGCCGCCGTCCCACTAGGACCAAATCATCTCGAGATCGTCGCGCCACGTGTTGCGCATCGTCGGTTTTGGCCGCAAGGCTTGGGGAGCCGCAAGGCTTGGGGAGCGCAAGGCTTGGGGAAACGTCCGAGCAAGGCGCAGGGTGCGCACATGTCCGATAGCGCGATCGATGCCGTTCGCGAATTGCTGCGCTCCAAGCCGAGACCCGCCGGCTTGGCCGAGCGACGCGAACGGCTCGATGCGATTGGTTCGACCTATCCTCCCGATGCCGACGTCAGCCTGGAGGCGACTGATGCCAACGGCGTCGCGGCCGAATGGTCGCTGGCGCCGGGCAGCGATCCTTCGAGAGTGCTCCTGTTTTTTCACGGCGGCGGGTATTGCTCGGGCTCGATCATGAGTCATCGCGGGATGGTGACCGCGGTCGGACGCGCGGCCGGCGTGCGCACCCTCGCCGTGGCCTACCGGCTCGCCCCCGAGCACCCGTTCCCTGCGGCGATCGAAGATGCGCGCGCGGCCTATGGCTTCCTGCTCGATCACGGGATCGCGGCGCCGAACATCGCGCTCGGCGGCGACAGCGCGGGTGGCGGGCTCACGCTGGCGCTGATGACAAGCCTGCGCGACGCCGGCAAGCCGCTGCCCGGCTGCGCTTGGCTGGTGTCGCCCTGGGTCGATCTGCAGATGACCGGCGCGAGTCTCGCCGCAAAGGCCGACGTGGATCCGCTGATTTCGAAGTCTTATCTCGAAGAACTGGCGTCGGCCTATCTCGCGGGTGCGGATGCGGCCAATCCGCTCGTCTCGCCGCTTAACGCCGATCTTGCCGGGCTTCCGCCGTTGCTTGTGCAGGTGGGGTCGGCCGAGACGCTGCTCGACGACGCCGTGCGGATCGCGCGGCGGGCCGGGGCTGCCGATGTACGCATCAATCTCGAGGTCTGGCCGCACATGATTCACGCCTGGCATTTGTGGGCCGCCCAGCTGGAAGAGGGCCGCCGCGCGCTCGCGTCCGCCGGCGCTTTCATTCGCGCGCGATCGTGAGCTCGGTCAGTGCGCCCCTGCGTTTTCCAGAATTCGCGCGATCTGCGAATAGCCGCGCGTGCGGGCATGTTGCAGCGCCGTGATGCCGTGGCGGTCGGGAAGGGTGACGTCGGCGCCGGCCTCGACCAAGGCATCGACAGTGGCCGTGTGGTTGCGGCCGCCATTTCCGAGCACGACGGCCTCGAGCAAGGCGGTGCGGCCGAAATCGTTGACGTGGTTGAGCGGCGCCTTTGCCGCGATCAGAGCGCGCACGATCTCCACGTGCCCGCGATGCGCGGCGGCGATCAGTGCCGTGTCGTTATGGGGACCGGTGATGGCGCGCGCGTCGCCGCCGCCCTCGAGCGCGATCCGGAGCATTTCGAGGTCGTTGTTCACGGCCGCGATGGTGATGATGTCGTAGCGTTGGGCATCGAGCGCGTTCGCGTTGGCGCCGAGCCGGAGGAGGGCGCGCGCTGCCGCATATTGGCGCAGAAAGGCGGCGACGTGCAGTGGCGTGCGGCTGTTGGCGTCCTGAATGTTGGGCTTTTCGCCCTCGGCGATCAGCTGCTCGATCTCGGCGGCGTTGCCGCGCGCGGCGGCATCGTGAAGCCCGGCATAGATGCGCAGCTCCCGCTCGCTCGGCGCGGTTTGCGCAAAGCTTACGGTGCCGGCGAATTGGGCTGCGCCAACCGCCACGAGGGCAACTAAGCCAAAGCTTCGCGTCATGGCTGCATCGATCGCGGGGTGTCTGCTGGTCAATCGAGCTCTGCGCCCGACGATATCACGACCGCTCCCCGGTCCTACGTTCCTCGATGTTGCAAAATCCTGCGGCAATCCGAATTTCCTCCCGGCGCCGGAGTCTCCCTAGACTCGAATTCAAGTCCGGCGATTTCAAGCCCGGATTGATCGCTCCATCGGGCTTGTCCACGACTCGGTTGGCCGGACGGCGGGCGAAGGCGATCAGCCCGTCGCCGTTACCGTGGGCCCAGGCGTGCGCCGATTTCCGGCATCGCGATTGGCTCAATCGGGCATGCGCAGCACCGGCTTGATCGTCGTCCCTTGCGAGGAGTCCTGCGCCGCGCGATTGATCTCGGCGAGCGGGTAGAACGTCATCATCCGCTCGACCGGCATTTTGCCGTGCATGAGGAAATCGACCAGGGTGGGGATGAACTCTTGCGGGTGGCTTTCGCCCTGGATCACGCCGCGCACCACCCGGCCGTTCTGGAGGAACGGCATCTCGAACGATACCTCCGTGCCGCTGCGGGCGCTGCCGAGAAGAACGCAGGTGCCGGCCGCCATCAGCGCTCCACCGCTTCGCGCAAGACCGCAGGCTGCGCGGACGTCTCGAGCGAGAAGCGCACGCCGTCGCCGGTGATCCTGCGGATCTCCGCGACTACGTCATTGCGGCCTCGGTGATTAATCGCGTGCGTGGCGCCGAGCGCGCGCGCGAGCGCGAGGCGGTCATCGTGCACGTCGACGGCGATGATCGGATCGCAGCCGGCTATTTTGGCCGCCATCAGACCCGATAAGCCGACGGCCCCGACGCCGAATACGGCGAACGAATCGCCCCCGCTGGGCTGCATCGAGTTGAGCACCGCGCCGGCGCCGGTCTGCCCGCTGCAGGCGAATGGTCCCAACAGCTCGAGCGGCGCGTCCTTCCTGACCTTCACCATGTAGCGTTCGTTGGCGATGGCGTGGGTCGCAAACGAGGATTGCTGGAAGAACGCGCTGTAGACCGGGGCGCCGCCCTTGCGCATGAGCGTGGAGCCGTCGGCGCGCGTGCCGCGCATTTTCAGATCCAACCCCTTCATGCAATGGGACTGCATGTTGCGTCGACAATTCGGGCACACGCCGCACCAAGGAAACGAGATGACGACGTGGTCGCCGGGTGCGAATTTGGTCACGCTGTTGCCAACGGCTTGCACCACGCCCGCGCCTTCGTGGCCGTAAACCGCGGGATAGGGCGTGTTGTAGTAGCCGTCGCGACCGTGCAGGTCGGTCTGGCACATACCGCTCGCCACGATCCTGACCAGCGCCTCGTCCGGCCGCGGATCGGTCAGTTCGAGCCGATCGATCGTGAAGGCACCGAATTTTTCGCGCACGACGGCGGCGGTGATTTCCATGGCAGCTAGCAGTGGTTGGTCGGTGGCGAAGAGCAGGTAACCAAAGCGGGTAGGGCGGGCGTTTAACGTGCGCCATTGCCACCCATCATTCGCTATTTCGCGAACGGAGCCTCCAGTTCGCCGTCTTTGTACTCGGGCGGATAGAGGATGACCTGCTTGTGGCCGGTCATGTACTGATCGAGCCCGCTGCCTTGAACGTTCTGAAACTGCACCAGCAGCATGCGTGCCGTCGCCCATTCGCCGAGTTCGTTGAAGCGGATGTCGCCGACGATCGTGTTGAATGCGTTGTTGTGAATGTAGCTGGCGAGCTTGTCGTCGTTGAGGCTGCCGGTCGCCTTGATTGCCTGCTCGAGTACCTGCATCGCGGCATAGGCGAAGGGCGGCTGGTAGAAGCCAAGCGGGTCGGTGCCGGCCTCCTTGGCCTGCGCCTGGTATTTCTTCAGGAACGCCTCGATGCCGGGGAAATTCATTTTGGCGCTAGGGACATAGAGATGGTAGTTCACGACGCGGTTGAGCTTTTCGCCCAGCTGCTGCATGAGCGACGCGTATTGCATTCCGACCATTGCTCCACCGACCAATTGGGTCTTCAGGCCGATTTCCGTCGCCGCCCGAACGAGGCCGACGGAATCGGGCGGGTAGGACGCAAGCAGAACCACGTCGGGGCTGGTCGCCTGGATGGCGCGCATGATCGGCGTGTAGTCGACCGTGGCCGGCGGATAGCTGCGGTCGTAGACGATTTTGAGATTGTACTTTTTCGCGTTCTCGCGCGCGCCGATCAGCACGTTGTTGGAGAACTCGGCGTCGGCGCCGACCAGGGCCACGGTCTTCGGCTCCGGCGCGAGCGATTTGGCGACCGCGAAGAAGTTGTTCGACAGCACGCCCTTGGAATCAGGACCGAACGCTGCGCTCTGGAAATAGCGCGGATACTTGAACTCCGCATTCGAGCCCAGCGCGAGAAGCACCATGACCAGCTTCTTGCGCTCGATGATGAGCGGCATCGCCGCGACGATGAGGTTCGTCGCGTGGCCCATCAGCAGGTCGACCTTATCGACGTCGATCAGCTTCGCGTAGATGCCGGGCACGGTCGCGGCGTTGGTCTGGTCGTCGTAGTAGACGAGCTTGATCGGACGGCCGAGCAGCCCGCCCTTCGCGTTGATCTCCTCGGCCCAGATCTGCTTGGACATCAGATGGGCCTTGCCCGAGGAGGCGAGCCCGCCGGTGAGCGATACGCCAAAGCCGATCTTGATCGGCTCCTGCGCCTGCGCCGAAAAGAACGCGCCGGACAATGTCACCGCCGCCGCCACCAGTAGCGACATTCGCGGCCATGCTTTCAGCGCGATCTCGATCCTGCACCCTTTCATAGCGTCCTCCCCCGGTGCATCAAACGAGCCAACGCACCGTGCGTTCGATGCCCACGATACTAGCGGTTTGCTGAGTGGTCGAAAGCCAAGATGCGAGATGGGACCGTGCCCGCCGTTGCCACGGGCCGCGAACTGAGTGGGCGCCGCACAACCGAACAGTACCTTTTGCATTCTCGCCGGCTTGCTCCGCCTTCATCGCGCAGCGGCATCCGATCGCTCTTGAGTTGGGCAAGGCGGCTCTTGAGGCTGGCCTCCAGGCCCGCAACGCGACGAGTACCGGGCATCCCCGTACCATCAGTGATGCGAGCCCGTTGCTGCAACGCCGGGCGCCAAGATCGTGCGGCAACCCTTAAGCCGTGCACAAGGGAAGCAGTTCATAATTCTGATTCAGTAAAAGGCGCAAGAATCTGAGGGACAACGACCATTGGCAAACCGTTCGGCCTGGGTTCGTGCCACCCCTGATAGCGCCAGTGCGGTGTCCCCCGCCAGTTCGGATGGCCGTCTGCACGACCTTGCGGCTCCCTAGGGCGCGCGCTAGACCCCCTGCATGCCGCCGACCGCGCTTTTTCCCGGGTCGTTCGATCCCGTCACCAACGGCCATCTCGACCTCGTGCGCCAAGCCGCCCGGCTCGCGGACCGGCTCGTGCTCGCGATCGGCACCCATCCCGGCAAGGCGCCCTTGTTCGACGCCGAGGAGCGCCGCGCCATGATCGAGGAGACCTGCGGCGCGCTCGCGCGCGCCAGCGGGTGCGATTTCGCCTGCATCACCTTTGGCGATCTGGTCGTGGCTGCGGCCCAACGCGAGGGCGCGACGCTCATCATCCGCGGGCTGCGCAGTGCGACCGACTTCGATTACGAGATAGAAATGGCGGGCATGAACGCCACCATGGCGCCCGCCGTGCAGACGGTTTTCCTGCCGGCCTCGCCGATCGTCCGCCCGATCAGCGCCACACTGGTGCGGCAGATCGCATCCATGGGCGGCGACGTATCGCCGTTCGTTCCGCCGCCCGTCGCCGTCCGCCTGAAAGCGAAGTTCGCCGGCAAGTCCGGCCGTTGACCCCGGGAGGCTCCATGATCCGCTTGCTTGCACTTTTTGCCGCGCTGATCTGCGCGGCGCCCGCCTTCGCGCAACAACTTCCCCCTGGTGCCGATCCGCAAAACACGCTTCTGATCGACACCAAATACGGTCGCATCGTCATCAAGCTGCGCAACGACATCGCCCCCAAGCACGTCGAGCGCATCAAGCTGCTGGCGCGGGAGAAGTATTACGACAACGTCCCGTTCCACCGCGTGCTTGCCGACTTCATGGCGCAGACGGGCGACGGCCAGAAGGGCGACGGCAGCGGCGGCTCGAAATATCCCAATCTGCCCGCCGAATTCTCCAATGTGCCGTTCAAGCGCGGCGTCGTCGGCATGGCGCGCAGAGGCGGTGATAACAACTCGGCTAACAGCCAATTTTTCATAATGTATAAGGAAACGCCCTCTCTCAATGGCCAGTACACCGTAGTGGGCGAAGTTCTGTCTGGCATGGAGGTGGTCGACAAGATCAAGAAGGGCGAGCCGGTCGTCGATCCCGACCGCATGATCCGTGTGCAGGTCGCCGCGGACGCCAAATGACGAGGAGGATTGGTGCGCAAAGCCCGAGCGCTGCTGATCGCATTGGGCGCCTCGACGGCGGCCCTGGCCGCGGCTGAGCCGGTGCGCGCGGGCTGCAGCGTCTTCGGCAGGCACCCGTGCTTTCCCACCGTCTGCGGCGCCTTTATCCGCCACCCATGTATTCCCTACGGCGAGTACTGGATTGGGCAAGATCTGAGATTGACCATCGAGAGCGCGGCCGCGGGCGGGCGTCCCGCGAGCGCCGGGGTCGAAGCGGACGCGAGCGACGACCGCAAGCTCGACACGCTACACGCCATGTTCGACGCGCTGCGCGCCTGCTGGGTTCCTCCCGGGCGGGAGGAGGCCCGCGCCGGCATGCAGATGTCGGTGCGGTTTGCATTCAAGCGCAGCGGCGAGATCATCGCCACGCCGCGCGTGACCTACGTCACCCCGGGCATTCCGCCGCAAACGCGGGAAACATACCTCCATGCCATCACCGCCGCGCTTGGCCGCTGCACCCCGCTGCGCTTCACCGAAGGCTTGGGCGGCGCGGTCGCAGGCCGGCCGATCGCCATCCGCTTCGTCGACAACCGCGACCAGCCGTGACCGCCCACGTTCACCTCGTCGGCGGGACGCTCGCGATCGCCTTGGCGGCGACCGTCGCGGTTGCGCAGACCCAAGAGCAGCCGCTCAACACCCTCAATGACGTAATCGCCGCACTGCGGGCGTGCTGGACGCCGCCGCCCATCGATCAGTCGCGCCCCGGCATGCAGATCACGGTGCAGATGAGCTTCCGCCGCAACGGCGAACTCTTCGGCCACCCGCGGATCACATTCGAATCGGTCGACGCGTCGGATGACGAACGGTTGGCCTACCGCATCGCCGTGGCCAAGATGCTCAAACGCTGCTCGCCCTTGCCGTTCACCGACGCGCTCGGGAACGCAATCGCCGGCCGCCCGTTGACCATGCGGCTCATCGACAATCGAAAACTCAAGGAAGCAGAGAACATCCCATGACGGACGCCGAGAATACGCTGACGCTGGACACCACCAAGGGCAAGGTCGTCATTCTGATGCGGCCGGACCTCGCCCCCGGCCATGTCGCACGCATCAAGGAACTGGTGCGCGAACGCTTCTACGATGGCGTCGCGTTTCACCGCGTCATCGAGGGCTTCATGGCGCAGACCGGCTGTCCCCATGGCACCGGCACCGGCGGCTCCGGCAAAAAGCTCAAGGCGGAGTTCAACAAAGAGCCCCACCGCCGCGGCACGGTGTCGATGGCACGGGCGCAATCCCCGGATTCCGCCGACAGCCAGTTTTTCATCTGTTTCGCAGATGCGTCTTTTCTCGATGGCAAGTATACCGTCTGGGGCCAGGTGACCGAAGGCATGGGAAACGTCGACAAGATCAAGCGGGGCGAGCCGGTTGCCGATCCCGACCGCATCATCTCCGCCAAGATGTCGGCGGAAGCGTCGTGATCACGCGACCGGCCTCGACGAAAGCAGGCCGTGGACGGTTTCAGCACTCGAGCTAAATACTTGAAGGGCCGCGGCAAGCGACCGCTCGGCCGCGGCTGACAAATTCAGAGCAACGCGCCGCTCCGCGGGCGGGGCTCGGCCTCGCACACCCAGGCCTCCTTGGCGAACCATTCATGCTCGCTCCGGCAGATCGGGCAGTAAACGCGAGCGAAAAAGACCGGGGTCGCATCGAAGCTCTTACGATCGGTGACGAGACCGGTGGGGATGTCGCGTCCGGTCTCCGGACATCTCACCATGACGGCACCCATTGGCCTCTCCTGTGTTGTGTTGTTGCGTCGATCGATACGCCAAGCCTGTGAAAATCATTTGACGCAACCGCGACAAGAGCGTGGGACTCATCCAATTCAGCGAACGCGCCGTTTCGCCGCAGCGGGTAATCCCCATTGAAATTTTGCCGGCTACGGAACCAGCCGAAGGCAAAGGCGTTATGAGCTTTCGCGCCGACGGGAAGGCGCGGCACCATCGGTATGAAGCTACGGCCTCGACCACATTTCCAAACCCTATAGGTGGCCGCCCATAGACCGCGCTTTGGTTCCATTCTCGCGGCTTTGCCACAGGCGATGACCTGACCTGCATGCGCTTGTATGAAGGGGCATGCGTACCGCGCTGTTCGATTTCGAGCTCCCGCCCGATCGCATTGCCTTGCGTCCCATCTCGCCGCGGGACGCGGCGCGGCTGCTGGTGGTGCGTCCGGGCGAGACGCCGGAACTGGCAGATCGGGGCGTGCGCGATCTTCCCGACTTGCTGCGCCCGGGCGATGCGCTCGTGATCAACGATACCAAGGTGATTGCAGCAAGGCTCCGCGGCCGGCGCATCGGCCGCGGAGCCATGGAACCGGCCATCGAGGCGACGCTGCACCAGCGCCTCGACGGCTCGCGCTGGCGTGCGTTCGTGAAACCGGCCAAGCGGCTATCGCCGGGCGACGTGGTGCGCTTCGGGGACGAGGGCAAGGTCTGTTTCCTCGGCCAGCTCGACGCCACGGTCGAGGCCAAGGGCGAGGATGGCGAGGTCACGCTCGCCTTCGCCTTTCACGGACCTGTGCTCGACCAGGCGGTCGATGAGCGCGGCGCCATGCCCTTGCCGCCTTACATCCGACGCGCCCCCGACGAGCGCGATCGAACGGACTATCAAACCATGTTCGCCCAGCTGGAGGGGTCGATCGCGGCACCTACGGCGGGATTGCACTTCACCGATACGTTGACGTCGCGGCTGGAGGCGCGGGGAATCACGCTCCACAAGGTGACGCTGCATGTGGGGGCAGGGACGTTCCTGCCGGTCAAGGCTGCCGACACTGCCGCCCATCGCATGCACGCGGAGCAGGGCAACGTCACCGCGCAGACCGCGGATGCCCTCAACGGGGTCCGCCGCGCCGGCGGTCGCATCGTTGCGGTGGGGTCGACCTCGCTGCGGCTCGTGGAAAGTGCCAGCGGCCACGATGGCGTCATCCGCCCGTTCGAAGGCGAAACCGCCCTGTTCATCACACCGGGCTACCGCTTCCGCGCGGTCGACGTGATGATGACCAATTTCCATTTGCCGCGCTCGACCCTGTTCATGCTGGTGGCGGCCTTTTGCGGGCTCGAGGCGATGAAGCGCGCCTATATGCACGCGATCGGCGCGGCCTACCGGTTCTACTCCTACGGCGACGCCTGCTTGCTGTTCCGGCCCTAGGGCTGCAGTAAAAGAAACCAATGTCCGACGTCTTCTCGTTCCGCCTGCTTGCCACCGATGGCGTCGCCCGCCGCGGCGAGATCGCGACGCCGCACGGCACAGTCGCCACCCCGGCCTTCCTGCCGATCGGCACCCAGGCAACGGTGAAGGGCCTCGCGCCCGAGGCCGTGCGCGCAACCGGCGCCGACATCGTGCTTGCCAACACCTATCACCTGATGCTGCGGCCGGGCGCCGAACGCATCGCCGCGCTCGGCGGCCTGCACGGCTTCATGAATTGGCCGCGGGCGATCCTCACCGATTCCGGCGGCTTCCAGGTCATGTCGCTGTCGCAGCTGCGCAAGGTCGAGGACAAAGGCGTGACCTTCCGCTCCCACCTCGACGGCGCCATGGTTGAACTTTCTCCCGAGCGCGCGATCGAGGTCCAGCATCTGCTCGGCTCCGACATCGCCATGCAGCTCGACGAATGCCTGCAGCTGCCGGCATCCCAGGGCGAGCTCCAACGCGCCATGCAGATTTCGCTCGCCTGGGCCGAGCGCAGCAAGCGTGCCTTCGAGCGCACGGGGGGCACCGCGCTATTCGCCATCGTGCAAGGCGGTGACGATCTGCGATTGCGCGCAGAGAGCGCTCGTGTTCTCACCGAGATGGGCTTTCACGGTTATGCCATCGGCGGGCTGGCCGTGGGCGAGCCGCAGCAGGTGATGCTGCGCATCGTCGAGGCCGTGGCCTCCGCGTTCCCCGCCGAGCGGCCGCGCTATCTCATGGGGGTCGGCACACCCGAGGACATCGTGGAGGCGGTGGCACGCGGCATCGACATGTTCGACTGCGTCTTGCCGACGCGCAACGGCCGGCATGGGCTCGCCTTCACCCGCTTCGGGCCGATCAACCTCAAGAACGCGCGCTACGCCGACGACCCGCGCCCGATCGACGAGGCGAGTAGCAGCGCCGCGGCGCGCGACTATTCGCGCGCCTATCTCCACCACCTCGTCAAAGCCAACGAGATGCTCGGCGCGATCCTGCTGACGACGGTCAACCTCGCCTATTACCAAGCATTGATGGCCGACATGCGGGCGGCGATTGCGGCCGGAACGTTCGCCGATTTCCGCGCGGCCGCGCGCGAAAGCTGGGCGCGCGGCGACGTGTCGTGTTCGTAGGACGGCGACCGCAACTTCAAGGGCGCGTTGATGCGTCGCTGGCCTAGCACTCCACAAGGGCCTCGACGCCGCGCCTGCATCGGCGCAGAATAAAACCGGTCTAAACAAGAACAGCGCGGCCGCCGGCCTTTCGGGCCGGCGGACCATGGGAGACGCCAAGCATGGCCATCAACCTCAAAGTCAATGGGGTGAGCCGACCGGTTCCCGCCGAACCGGACACGCCGTTGCTCTATGTGCTTCGCAACGATCTCGAGCTCAACGGCGCGAAATTCGGTTGCGGGCTGGCGCAATGCGGCGCCTGCACCGTGCTGGTCGACGGCAGGGCCGTGCGTTCCTGCGTCACCCCGATCAGCGCGGTGACGACGAGCGAGATCATCACCATCGAAGGATTGGGCTCGCTCGGCAAGCCGCACGCGCTGCAGCAGGCTTTCATCGCGGAGCAGGCGGCCCAGTGCGGTTACTGCACCAACGGCATGATCATGTCGGCGAAGGAGCTGCTCGACCGCAATCCGCGGCCGAGCGAGCCGGACGTGCGCGCGGCGCTTGCCGGCAACCTCTGTCGCTGCGGCACCCACAACCGCATCGTTCGCGCGGTGCTGCGCGCCGCACAGGCGAACGGGAGGACGTGATCCGTGAACGCTCCCGCTTTCAATCGACGCGAGTTCACCGCCGGCCTCGGTGCGATCGTCGTCGCCTTCTCGCTCGATCCGAGGCTTGCGCGCGGGCAGGAACGGCTACCCGGGAGTCTGCAGGACAATCGCAGGCTCGACGGTTGGATCCGCGTCAATGCCGACGGCACCGCGACCGTTTTCACCGGCAAGGTCGAACTGGGGCAGGGCATTGTCACCGCGCTCGCGCAGATCGCGGCCGAAGAGCTCGATCTACCGCTGTCCCGCATCAAGATGATCTCCGGCGACACCGGCCAGACACCGAACGAGGGGCAAACCGCCGGTAGCCAATCGATCGAGAACAGCGGTACGGCGTTGCGCATGGCCGCCGCCGAAGTGCGCGCGATCCTGATCGATCTCGCCGCCAAGCGGCTCGGTGTCGCGGCGGACCAACTGACGGTCGCCGACGGCACGATTGCGGCGCCGGACGGACGCAAGGTTGGTTACGGCGATCTCAATCCCGATCTCGACCGCGAAGCGAGTGCCAAGGCATCGCCGAAACCGCCCGCCGCTCACAAGATCGTAGGAAAATCTATTCCGCGTTTCGATATTCCAGGCAAAGTCACCGGCGGCGCGGCATTCGTCCAGGACATGCGGCTTCCCGGCATGCTGCATGGTCGCGTGATCCGCCCGCCGCGCTACGGCTCGAAGCTCGACGGCGTCGACGAAGCCGCGGCGAAAGCGATGCCGGGCATCGTTGCCGTGGTGCGCGACGGCTCGTTCCTCGGTGTGGTGGCCGAACGCGAAGAGCAGGCGATCAGGGCGCGCGCCGCTTTGCTCAAGAGCGCGAAATGGACCTTGGGGCCAGAGCTGCCCGATCCCGCGCGGCTGTTCGACGTAATCAGGTCGCTGCCGAGCAAAGATGCGACGATCGGCGTCAAAGAGGGTGCCGCGCCGGCAAACGCCCGCACCCTCGAGGCGGTCTACACCAAGCCCTACATGGCTCACGCTTCGATCGGGCCGTCTTGTTCGGTCGCCGAATTCAAGGACGGCAAGATGACCGTGTGGACGCATTCCCAGGGCGTCTTCCCGCTGCGCGCCGAGCTCACCAAGGCGCTGAAAATGCCGGCAGCCGCGCTGCGCTGCGTGCATGTGGAGGGCTCGGGCTGTTACGGGCACAACGGCGCCGACGACGTCGCGGTCGACGCGGCGCTCTTGGCCCGCGCGCTGCCCGGCCGGCCGGTGCGCCTGCAATGGATGCGCGACGATGAGTTCGGCTGGGAGCCGTTTGGCCCGGCCATGGTGATGCGGGCGAAAGCGGCGCTCGGCGGCGACGGCAAGATTGCCGATTGGGACTACGAGGTGTGGAGCAATACCCACTCCACCCGGCCGCAATCCACCGACGGCACCAACGTGCTCGCCGCGTGGTATCTCGCCGAGCCGCAAAAGATGGGGCCGCCCACGAGTCCGCCGCAGCCCGCCGGCGGCGGGGATCGCAACGCCATACCGCTCTACGACTTCCCGCGGCAGCGGGTGATCCACCATTTCGTCCAGGACATGCCGATCCGGGTGTCGGCGCTGCGCACGCTCGGCGCCTATGCCAACGTATTCGCGCTCGAATCCTTCATGGACGAGCTGGCGGCGGCGGCCGGCGCCGACCCGGTCGCCTTCCGTCTCGCACATCTGAACGACCCGCGCGCACGGGCGGTGATCGAGGCGGTGGCCAAAAAGGCCGGCTGGACCGCCGGTGAGAAGGGTGACGGCACGCGCGGGCGCGGGATCGGCTTTGCCAAGTACAAGAATCTGGCCTGCTACGTGGCCGTGGTGGCGGAGGTCGAAGTCGACCGCGGCAGCGGGATGGTGCGCGTGCCGCACGCCGTCGCGGCGGTCGATGCCGGGTTGATCATCAATCCGGATGGACTCACCAGCCAAATCGAAGGCGGCATCGTCCAGTCGGTGAGCTGGACGCTGAAGGAGGAAGTGCGCTTCGACCAGAGCGGAATTTTGACGCGCGACTGGGCCAGCTATCCAATCCTCACTGTGCCGGAAGCGCCGAAGGTCGAGGTCGAGTTGATCAACCGTCCGAACGAGCGTCCGCTCGGCGCGGGCGAAGGCTCGCAAGGACCGGCGGTCGCCGCCGTCGCCAACGCCTTTGCCAACGCGACCGGCAAGCGCATCCGCGACCTGCCGCTCAACGCGGCGCGGGTCAAGGCGGCGCTGACGTAGGTCGAAGCGCGGAGGAAAGCGAGTAGCGAAGAGCGAACGGTCCTGTTCGCGGCGTCGCGAGGCGCGGTTTGTTTCTCAAGGAGGAAAACCATGGCTGTCAACTTCACTGTGAACGGCAAGGCGGCGTCGACCGATGCGCCGACGACGACGCCGTTGTTGTGGGTGATCCGGGAAGACCTCAAGCTGACCGGCACCAAGTTCGGTTGCGGCACCGGTCTGTGCGGTGCCTGCATGGTGCACATCGACGGCAGGCGCGCGTTTTCGTGCCAGACCCAAATCTCGGAGATGGCGGGCAAGTCGGTGACGACCATCGAAGGGTTGTCGGCGGATTCATCGCATCCGCTGCAGAAGGCTTGGCTCGCCGAACAGGTGCCGCAATGCGGCTACTGCCAGTCCGGGCAGATCATGAGCGCGGCTGACCTGCTCAAGCACAACCCCAAGCCGACGCGCGATCAGATCGTCGAGCACATGAGCACGAACATCTGCCGCTGCGGAACCTATCAGCGCATCGTGCGCGCAGTCGAGCGCGCGGCGCGGGAGGCCTGAGCCATGACCCAGCATATGGCAATCGAGAGCTTGAACGCGCGTTCCTCGCGCCGCCAGGTTCTGTCTCGTCGTCAAGTGATGATCGGAGCGGCCGGCCTCACCTTTGCGGTGGCGCTTGGCGCCAATCGCCGTGCTGCCGGCGCAGCGCTTGCGGGCGAGCGCGGCGGCAAGGCGCTCAGTCCATGGGTGAGCATCGCCACCGATGGAACGATCACCATCATGTCGCCTGCGACCGAAATGGGGCAAGGGTCGATGACCTCGCTGCCTTTGATCGTCGCGGAAGAGCTCGATGCGGACTGGTCGAAGGTGCGCGTCGTGCCGGCGCCGCCGATCGATGCGATCTACGGCAACCCTGGCTTCCAGGGCATGATGTATACCGCCGGCTCCAATGCGGTGACGAGCTACTACCGGCCGTTGCGCGTCTTTGGCGCCCAGGTGCGCCGGGTGCTCATGGAGAACGCCGGCAAGAAGCTCGGCGTGCCGCTCGAAGAGCTCAGCACCGAGCCGAGCGCGGTCGTGCACGTCAAGTCGGGCCGCAAGCTCAGCTATGGCGAGATCGCCGCCTTTGCCGAGGTTCCGGACAAAGCGCCGGAGGTGAAACCCGAGTCATTGAAGAAGCCGAGCGAGTTCCGGCTCATCGGCAAAGACGTGACGCGGGTGGAGCTGGCGGGGAAGGTCAACGGCAGCGCGCGCTACAGCATCGACGTGCAGGTGCCGAACATGCTCTACGGCGCGATCCTGCGCGCGCCGGTGGAAGGCTCGGTTCCGGACAAGATCGACGATACAAAAGCCAAGGTGATCGCCGGCGCCGTCAGGATCGTCAGGTTACCGTATGGCGTCGGCGTGCTCGCGGAGACGCCATGGGCGGCATTCGAGGCGCGCCAGGCGCTGACCCAGTCCGTGACCTGGAGCAGAACCGGCACCGCCTGGGGCTTTGACAGCGATAAAGGCATGGAGCGGTTCGCCGCCGATGCCAAGGACCCCGCCCGCGGCGCAACCGAATGGAGCAAGGTCGGCGACCCGAAGGGCGAGATGCCGAAAGCGTCTTCCGTCCTCGAGGCCGAGTACCGCTGCGACTACGCCTATCACGCGCAAATGGAGCCCTTGAACGCCATCGCCTCGGTATCGCCGTCCGGCGATTCAGTCGAAATCTGGGCCGGAACGCAGAGCCAAAGCATCGCGTGCGAGGCGCCTGCCAAAGTTCTCGGCATTGCGCGCGACAAGGTGAAGCTTCACGACATGCTGATGGGCGGCGGTTTCGGCCGTCGCGGCAACCGCGACGTTGATTTCATTATCGACGCCGTGCTGCTGTCGAAAGAGGCGGGGCGACCGGTGAAGGTCATGTGGACGCGCGAGGACGACGTCCACAGTGGCCGCTTCCGCCCCATCTCTGCCCATTATCTGAAGGCCGGCTTCGATCCCTCCGGCAAGCTCACGGCGTGGCATCACCGCATCGCCGTGGACCGCGTCGGGCCCTACATGGATCCGGTGCGCTACCAGATGAGCGGCGGCAAGGACTTCATTGCCATGCTCGGCGGCGAGCCGCGCGGTTATGACGTTCCGCACCAACTGGTGGAACAGCTCTATCGTGACACCGGTGTACGCACGAACCCGCTGCGCGGGATCAGCTTCACCGCCAACAAGTTCGCGACCGAGACCTTCATCGACGAAATCGCGCTCAAGCGCGGTATCGACCCGGTGAAGTTCCGGCTCGAGCTGTTGAAGAACACCCCACGCGCCATCAAGGTGCTCGAGCGGGTGGCGGAGATGGCGAACTGGGGCAAGAAGCGCGACGGCCGCGGTGTTGGCGTGGCATACATCGACTATTCCGGCTCGCAAGTCGCCGGCATCGCCGAGGTGTCGGTCGACCGCGCCAACGGACAGATCAGGGTGCATGACTTCTGGTGCACCATCGATTGCGGCGTTGCGGTGCAGCCCGACAACGTGGTGGCCCAGACCGAGAGCAGCATCGTCTACGGGCTGGGCATGTCGTTGACCGAGCGCATCAGCGTCAAGAACGGCGCGGTCGAGCAGTCGAACTTCTACGACTACCGCGTGCCGCGCATGAACGAGGTACCGGCGATGCACATCGAGGTGATCGCGACCGACAACCATCCGACGGGCGCCGGACAAATGGCGACGCCGCTGATCGCACCCGCGATCTCGAATGCGGTGATGCAGATCGCCGGCGTGCGTTTGCGCCACACGCCGTTCACGCCCGAACGGGTCAAGGTGGCGTTGGGCTAGCGACCCACGCTCGCCTCTTGGCAAGACGCGTTTGATCGACGCGTCTTGCCGGATCGTCCCAACTGGGCGGCGCGGTCAGGGAGAAGCAATGATGCAACGACGTGTCTCGATCGGCCGCGCGCGTGCTGCGAGCGCGGTCGCCGGATTGATCATCCTCGCGCTCCCCGCGCTCGCCCAGTCACCCAAGATCGGCGATCCGCCGGAAGCCAAGAATATGCGGCTTGTCGGCTATAACGATCTGCACGGCCGCAGCGCCTATCAGCCGACGATCCATCATCAAGGCAGCCGCTATATCGCCTATATCGGGCATCACGGCGGAACGCCCGAGGTGCCGCAGCCGGTCAACCGCCTCACCGGACAAGCCGAAAACAACGGCACCTCGATCGTTGACGTGACCGATCCGGCGCAGCCGAAATACCTCGCGCACATTCCCGGGCTGCAAGGCCATTACGAGGAGGGCGGCGCGCAGATGGTACGCGTCTGTGACGGCAAGACGCTGCCCAAGGGCGATGCGAGCAAGACCTATATGCTGCGGGTCTTCGGCGGCCGTGCGCACGAAATTTGGGACGTCACCGATCCGGCCAAGCCCGCGCTGCTGACCAAGATCATCGAAGGATTGAAGGATACCCATAAGAGCTGGTGGGAATGCGACACCGGCGTTGCTTATCTCGTGTCCGGCGTCGAAGGCTGGCGAGTGCGGCGCATGACCCAGGTCTTCGACCTCAGCGATCCATTAAAGCCGGTTCATATCCGCGACTTCGGCCTGATCGGACAGGAGCCCGGTTCCGCCGGCGCGGTGCCGACCGAGCTGCACGGGCCGATCTCGACCGGCCCGCAGGGCAATCGTGTGTATTTCGGCTACGGCACCAATAAGGGCGGCGTGCTGCAGATCGTCGACCGCGAAAAGCTTCTGAACGGTCCGAAGGAGCCGACGGCGGAGAACCTGCGCTATCCGGTTGTCGGTCAGGTCGACATGCTGCCTTTCAACGGCGCGCACACGGTTTTCCCGATGCTCAAAATGCCGGTCGCGGAATTCGCCAAGGACAAGGATGGCAAAGTACGCGACTTCGTGATGATCGTGGACGAGCAGATCCTCAATGAATGCCAGGAAGCGCGCCAGCTCGTGTTCTTCGTCGATGTCACGATCGAATCGAGGCCGATGGTGGTGTCGAATTTCTCGGTGCCCGAAGCGAGCGGAAATTTCTGCCAGCGCGGCGGACGCTTCGGCTCGCACTCCTCGAATGAGAGCATGGCGCCGGTGTTCTACAAGAAGATCGCCTTCATCGCCTACTTCAATGCCGGCGTGCGCGCGGTCGACGTGCGCAACCCGTATCAGCCCAAGGAGATCGGGTACTTCATTCCGCCGATCACGGAAGCGACCGACAAGCGCTGCATCAAGGTCGATGGGGTGGACCGCTGCAAGACCGCGATCCAGAGCAACAACGTGGAAACCGACGACCGCGGCTACATCTACGTGGTCGATCGCGCCAATACCGGCATGCATATTCTGGAGCTGAGCGCCGAAGCGCGTGCGATCGCCGGGCTGCAATAACGCTTGTTGCGGAACGGGCGCGAGAGCCGGCGCTCGAAAGCGCCTCACGTGCCGCTATAGAGCCAGGACATGCCCTCGTAGGCCTCCTCGGGCGTGCGCGGCCCGAGCATCTGGTTGCGCAGCTCTGCTGCCGGCCCGCGCGCATGGTAAAAGTCGCCGTAGACGCGCGCCATGATTTGCACCCGCGCGGTGCGTAGGTAACGCTCCTGCACATAGGCGCGGAAGGCCGCGGGCAAATCGTCCGGGTTCTCACCGGCCTTATCGGCGAGCCAGACCGCGTCCTCCGTGGCCATGCAAGCGCCTTGCGCCAGATACTGCAGCATGGGATGGGCGGCGTCGCCGAGCAGCGTTACCCGCCCCTTGCTCCACTCTTTCACCGGTTCGCGGTCGCACAGCACCCACATGCGCCACGTCTCGATGCGCTCGAGCATGCGCAGGACCTCGGGGCGCTGGCCTTCAAAATGGGCCCACAGCTCGCGCGCATCGGCCTCCGCATTCCAACCCTCGACGTAACGGTTGGAGTGGAACACGGCGACTAGGTTGTAAATCTCGCCGCGGCGCAGCGGGTAGTGGACGAGATGGGTGCGCGGACCAGCCCACAAGATTACGTCCGGCCTCCAGAGATCCTCCGGCACCTCCTCGCGCGTAAGCACGGCGCGATAAGCGATGTGGCCCGACACCAGCGGCTTGCCGTCGCCGACGACCTTGTCGCGCACCTTCGACCACATGCCGTCGCAGCCGATGAGCGCACGGCCCCGGATGCGCTCGCCCGACTGCAGGATCACGCTGACGCCGGTATCGTCCTGCTCGAAATCTTCGACGCTGCGACCGGTTTCCAGCGCGATGCGGTTGTTGTTCTTGCACGCGTTGATGAAGACGGAATGCAGATCGTGGCGGTGAGTGACGGCGTAGGGCTGCTGGAACTTCTCCCTAAAGCGCGGCTCATCGAGCGGGATGCGGGTGACGCGCTCGCCGGACAAGGCGCAGCGCATCTCCATGGCGGGCGGCCGATGGGCGTCGGCAAGCACCGCCTCTTTGAGGCCGAGCTTTTCGAGCGCGCGAAAGACGTTGGGGCCGAGCTGGATGCCGGCGCCGATCTCGTGGAATTCGGGCGCCTGCTCCAGCACCCGCACGGCGAAACCCTTGCGCGCGAGCGCGTGCGCCGCTGCCAGGCCGCCGATGCCGCCGCCCGCAATCAGGATCGGCAGGGCTTGACCGTTCGACATCGGCCCTCCACGAACGTCCGGATACCGCCGCGAATATTCTGAGCCCCTTTCGCAACAGCTTCAATTGCGTCCCATACGCGTCACGCCGGCCTGACCGAGGTCCATTCAAAAGGCCATTTTGTAAGAAAGCGCCGTGAACTCATGGCTGCGCTGAGGTGCGCTGCGATTTACTAATAGGTGCGCTGAAAGCGCTTTGGCGAATTGGGCGCATTCCAGTTGCCGGAGGACGTCCCGTAGGCCGTCCCGGGAAGTGGATTCGGTCGGCAAAATCCTCCTACGCCGCGCACCGACGCCCAGCATTGGTCGGACGAGGAATAGCCGCAATTCGTAGTGCCCCATCTATAAGTGGCGCACCATGCACCGGCATCCGCACCGGTAGGGGTGAGGGAGAAGGCGGCCAGCGCGAGTACCACAAGAAGTGCCATTCGCATAATGGCCCCCTATTGTCGGGGCTTTGGGTGCACGTCGCGCTAGCCCGAGGTCGATGAGCGGGACGGTGCCGTGCGTCTCACATGTCTAATAGCTGCGCCGGTAACGCCGCGGCGAGCTGGGGGTATTCCAGCTTCCGGCGCCCGTCCCGTAGGCCGTTCCGGGGAACGGATTTGGTCGGCAAAATCCCCCCAGGCCGAGAACGGTGGCCCGGCATTGCTCGTACGAGGAATAGCTGCAGTTTGAAACGCCCCGTCGGTAGCTCGCGCACCATGCACCGGCATCGGCATCGGTGCTGGTCAGCGAGATCCCGGCCAGCGCGAGTAACACAAGAACGATTGTTCGCATGGTCGGCTCCTGAGCAAAGCAACGCCTGGCGAGCCAATATATTCCAAGCGGATTGCGCCGCCCCACGATGACGGGATCGTGCGGGTAGGGCGTTTGCGATATGGTTGGTGAATGTTCCGGCGCTTGCGGCCCAGATGGTGAGCCCGGTTGGGATCGAACCAACGACCTACTGATTAAAAGTCAGTTGCTCTACCACTGAGCTACGGGCCCGGTGCGCGGGTGTGTACGGGCGGCCTCGTGCGCGGTCAATAGGTGGTGACGCGACCGCACGTTTGATCTGTCCAAGGGGACCCCGCTCGGCCTATGCTGAACCGCTAGAGCTCGGCCGGATGCGCCGCGAGGAGGAGCAGATGCCGATCGTCAACCGCATTGCCGCCATGCACGGCGAGATCACCGCCTGGCGGCGCGACATCCACGCCCATCCCGAACTCCTTTACGACGTGCAGCGCACGGCGGCCACCGTTGCCGACAAGCTCAAAAGCTTCGGCTGCGACGAGGTGGTGACCGGGATCGGGCGCACGGGTGTGGTGGGCGTGATCCGCGGCGGCAAGGGCGGGGGAGGCGGCCGGGTGATCGGACTGCGTGCCGACATGGATGCTCTGCCGATCCAGGAGGCCAGCGATATCCCGTACAAATCCACGGTGCCGGGCAAGATGCACGCCTGCGGCCACGACGGCCATACCGCGATGCTGCTCGGTGCCGCGCATTATCTCGCCGAGACGCGCAACTTCGCCGGCACCGCGGTCGTGATCTTCCAGCCGGCCGAGGAGGGCGGCGGCGGCGGCCGAGCCATGGTTCAGGACGGCCTGATGGACCGCTTCCGCATCGAGGAAGTCTACGGGATGCACAATTATCCCGGTCTTCCGGTGGGCCAATTCGCGCTGCGGCCGGGCCCGCTGATGGCAGCCGCCGACCGCATCACCATCGAAATCGAAGGTCGCGGCGGGCACGCGGCGCGTCCGCACGTCACCATCGACACCGTGCTGGTGGGCGCGCAAATCATCAATCAGATCCAGTCGATCGTCGCGCGCAACGTCGATCCGCTCAACGCCGCGGTGATCTCGATCTGCGTGTTCCAGGCCGGCTCAGCCGACAATGTCATTCCGCAAACGGCGCTGCTGCGCGGTACCGCGCGCAGCCTCACTCCCGACGTGCGCGATCTCCTGGAAGAGCGTTTGCACGAGGTCGTGACCGGAACGGCGCGGCTCTATGGCGCCACCGCGAAGCTCACCTATCGACGCGACTATCCCGTCACACGAAACCACCAGGAGCAGGCCGCGTTCGCGGCCTCCGTCGCGGCGCAAGTGGTCGGCCGCCAGCGAGTCGACGACGACGTCGCGCCGGTCATGGGCGCGGAGGACTTCTCGTTCATGCTGGAAGCACGCCCCGGCGCCTTTATTTTCGTCGGCAACGGCGACAGCGCCGGCCTCCACCACCCGGCATATGATTTCAATGACGAGGCGATCCCGATCGGCGCCTCGTATTGGGTGAAGTTGGTCGAAACGGCGCTGCCGGGGTGATTTTCTTTCGTCGTTGCGGCCGCGTGATCGCAGCGAACGAGAGCCGCCATCCGTAACGGCGGTCCATTTGGAAAGCGAGGTTGGTGAGCGGCATCTTCAAGCAGAAGCCGCGGTCCCTCCTTCGGTACCTCATCATCACTGCGCCGCGCAGCAGGGGCTACGGCGCGGTTTCGACTTGCTTGTCGGCCGACAGTTGCACAGGCGTTTGCGCCACGGCGGCAGGTTGCGGCAACTTTGCGGCGACCGTGGCCTCGACCGTTCGCCAATAGGCGAATTCGTTGAGGCGCGAGCCTTCCAACATCGCCATCACCACCGCGGCGAGGAACGGCAGGCTCTGCACCACAAGCACCAGCGCGAAAATATTGAGCTCGCGGATTTGCTTGTAATTCGTGGCTACCACGACCACGGCACCGATCAGCAGCAGCGCCCCCAGAACCGCCTCCCAAAACGCCGGGAAGTCTGATCCCTTGCGGGTCGCGCCGCCCTTGGCGGTGCGCATGAAGGGAAGGGTCTCCTTGCATACCCCACAGCCGACTGCGCGCGCGACCGTCCACTGCACCGACATGGCGGCAATCACCGCACCGATCATCTGGCCGAGCGGCACCGCGACCCGCAGACGATAAAGCGCGACGAAATGGGCGAGCGTGACGGCGAAGGCCGCGAGGATCGGGATGGTGAGGATCTTGTCGGGGATTGCGATGCCGACGAAGGCGACGACGGGCACCCAGACGAGATTGAGGATTGCCACCGCAACCCCGATCGATTCCGCGCCCAGCCAGTTGAGCCAACCGATCGCGAATTCGCGTTTCTGTTCGCGCGTGAGACCGCCGTCGCGGAGCATCAGATGGCGCCAATGCTTTCGCAAAATTTGGAAACCGCCATAGGCCCAGCGATAGCGCTGCTTCTTATAGGCCTCGAAAGTATCGGGTAAGAGGCCATGGCCGTAGCGTCGGTTGGTATAGTGGATCTGCCAGCCGTGCTCGAGCACCAGCAGGCCGAGGTCGCAGTCCTCGACGATCGTGTCGCTCGACCATCCGCCGACCGAGATCAGCGCGGCGCGGCGCATCAGGCACATGGTGCCATGCACGATGATGGCATTTGCCTCATTGCGCTGGACCATGCCGATATCGAAGAAGCCGGCATATTCGCCGTTCATGGCGTAATGCATGACGGTGCGCTCGCCGTCGCGATGATCCTGCGGCGCCTGGATCATCCCGACCTTCGGGTCGGCGAAGGCCGGTACCAGATCCTTGAGCCAATCGGGCCGCACGACGTAATCGGCGTCGATGACTGCGATGATCTCGGCGTCGGCAGCCGTATGTGCGAGCGCAAGGCGCAACGCGCCGGCCTTGTAGCCTGCGACGTTATCCTCGTTGATGAACTTGAAACGCTCGCCCAGCGCGCGGCAATGGTCCTCGATCGGACGCCAAAACGCGGGATCAGGCGTATTGTTGATGACGACGACGCATTCGAAATTCGGGTAATCGAGCCGCGCGACCGCGTCGAGCGTGGTCTTGAGCATGTCCGGCGGCTCGCGATAGGCCGGCACGTGGATCGAAACCTTGGGCACAAAGCCGTCGGCCGCGGGCAGGGCGGCGTCGATCAGCCGCCGCGGACGACGCCCGAAAGCGATGACGGCAATCTCTTCGATGCGCGCGAGCGCGATTACGACCAGCGGGGCGAGCAGCACGATCCCGAGCCCGAGCGCGAAAGCTGCTCCCAGCACGAAATAATGAGTTTGCCAGAAGGCAAAGACGGTCGCGCACCAGGCGCCGACCATATTGGCTGCCACCGCCAGCGTAGTGGCCTCGCCGAATGTGGCGGCGCGTCGTGCCAGGATGGGCAGCGACAGCAACAGGCCGAGCAGCACCGCGACCGCGCCGACCTTCCAGTGGTCGGGATCGCTCACCACTCCTGTCCAAGCGAACTTGGCTTGGCGCGAGGCATCGAACATACCCCAATACATGCCCACGCCGCCTTCATTGGTCTTCCACGGCTGGTCGAAGGCTTCCACGATGTTGTAGTCGATGCCGTATGCTTCGGCCCGGGAAACGAACTCGCGCAGCACGCTCGCTTGCTCGATGCGTCCGGGATCGGCCTTGAGCATGTTGTAGCCCGCGCTGGGCCAGCCGAACTCGGCGATCACGATGCGCTTGCCCGGATGCGCTTGCCGCAGCTTGGTGTAGAACTCGATGGTTTTGTCGACAGCCTGGGTTGCAATGAATCCGTCCCAGTAGGGGAGGATGTGGGCGGCGATGAAGTCGACCGCTGATGCAAGTTCCGGATGCTCGATCCAGACCGTCCAGATTTCACCCGTTGTGACCGGTACCGGGCTCTGCCGTTTCACCCGCTGCACCAACCGGATGAGCTCGTCGATCGACTTTTCCGCGCGCAACGTGGTTTCGTTGCCCACCACGATTGCGTTGATGTTGCTGTAACGGCGGGCGAGCGCAACGGCAGCCTGGATTTCCCGCTCGTTGCGGGCCTCGTTTTTGTCGATCCAGACGCCGAGCGTGACCTTGAGCCCGAACTCGGCGGCAATCGCGGGCACCAGTTCGCCGCCGCCGGTGGAGGTATAGGTGCGGATGGCTTGAGTATAAGGGCTGAGGATTTTCAGGTCGGCGCGGATTTGTTCCGCCGTCGGCCGGTCGCCGTAGTCCGGATGTTGCGATCGCGTGTAGGGAGAATAAGAAATGCTGGCAAGCGGAGCGTCGATGCTGGCGACTGCCTGTTGCCGTTGGAGGAGCATCCATAAGCCGGCATGCACGCAGACGACGAGCGCCACCACGGCAGCGACGGTGCGCATAGGAAGGCAACCACGCGGGGCAAAAATGCAGAGACCCGAACCTGTCCCCTAGGTCCAACCAAGGTTGTCGTTAAACTACCTTAGCACGAGGCGTTTTTGCAAGTAGCGATCAGTCATGGCCGATGCAAGGCAAACAACGGCGCAAACAAAAAAATCGTTTCGCGAAATTCTAAGCAGTCATTCTGAACGTTTGTACAGCTTAGCGCTGGCGTGGCTGAACGTTTGTACAGATTAGCGGTTGGTCGTGCCGCTGGGCACGGCCGCCGTGCCCTGCGGCTCCGCATTCGGGTTCACCCAACAGCCGTGCACCCGGCTATTGAGGGTATCGGTCGCCTTGGGGTCGAAGTTTCCTTGGCGCACGAGGCAGCGAAAGGTCGCCTGGATGTGACCGGCTGGGCAGCCGAACCGGTCGTAAAGATCGAGATGGCGAAACGCGGTATCGAGATCATCACGCCAAAGCAGGCTCACCACTCGGCGCCCCAGCCACAGGCATTCCGGATTGGCGGCCGGCCCCCCCAGGAGCTTTTCGGCCTCGGCAAACTCGTCGATCTTCTTTTGGGCTTCCTTGGCATCGCCGGCCTGCGGCTTATCCCCGGGCTTTTCCCCGGGCTTTTGCTCCGAATTCTGGGCAAATGACGGGTTGGCGACGAACAGCATCGCCGCGCCCAGGGCGGCGGTGAGGAAACGCATCCTAAAGCGGTGCATGGTTGCCCCGACGTGTTGGACGATGGCGGCCGGTTGGATCCCTCCCATGCGGACCCATTCGGTCAGCATTGCGGCAGCGGCCGCAGCCCTTGGTGCAGCCCAATTAAAGCAGCCGCGTGGCGCGACGCCAAGATGGCAAGCGAGCGCGCGGCGCAAACCGGCGCCCCCCGCTGGCTTGGCACCGCCGTCGCGGCAAGATAAGGCGAGGCGCCATCCTCCAGGAGGGGCGGCGGGACCAATCTCAATGGGTATTGCGACCGCGCTTTTCGCGATTGCGGCTGCGGCGATCACCATGGCATGGGCATGGCTCGGCGCGACGGTCCAAATGCCGCCGTCCCCGTTGACGCCGGGCGAGAAGCTTTATTGCGTCTCGTATACCCCGTTCCGCGGCGCTCAGACCCCTATTGGCCCGGATATCCCGGTCGATCCCCGGCAAATCGACGAGGACCTGGCTCAACTCAAGCAAATCACCGACTGCGTGCGCACCTACTCGGTGGATCACGGGCTCGACCAGATCCCCGAACTCGCCAAACGCCATGGCATGAAGGTGTTGCAGGGCTTGTGGCTGTCGAACAAGCCGGAACTCAGCCGCAAACAGGTCGCGACCACGATCGCCCTGGCCAAGCGGTTTCCCGATGTGATTGCGGCGGTCATCGTCGGCAACGAAGTCTTGCTGCGGGGGGAGATGTCGGCGCCCGATCTCATTCGAACCATCCGCGAGGTCAAGGCGCAGGTCTCAATGCCGGTCACCTATGCCGATGTGTGGGAGTTCTGGTTACGCCATCGCGACATCGCCGCCGCCGTCGATTTCGTGACGATCCACATCCTGCCCTACTGGGAGGACTTTCCGATTCCGGCACGGGATGCGGCCGAGCACGTCGATGCCATTCGCAAGCGGGTGGCCGCTGCCTTTCCGGACAAGGATGTGTTCGTGGGGGAATTCGGCTGGCCGAGCGCGGGCCGCATGCGTGAAAGCGCGCTGCCGTCGCCGGTGAACCAGGCGTTTGCCATGCACGAGGTGCTCGACCGCGCCAAGGGCGAGAACTATCGGCTCAATCTCATCGAGGCCTATGACCAGCCCTGGAAGCGCTGGCTTGAAGGGACCGTCGGCGGCCATTGGGGGCTGTTTGATGCCTACGGGCGGCGGGCCAAGTTCGCCTGGGGCGGCGCGGTCTCCAATCATCCGCACTGGCCTTGGCAGGCCGCGGGCGGGGTCGGGCTTGCGGCCTTAGTTTTCGCAACCGCGCTCGCCGTCCGCTGGCGGACCGCTGCCGCCGCCAGCGCCGGTTGGTGGCTTCGTCTCACCGCAATTGCGATTGTTGCCGGCGGCCTGATCGGCTGGACCGTCGCAAACGTTCCGCTCGAAAGCCTGACGCTCGGCGATTGGCTGCGCTCGCTCGCCTGGGCCGCCGTAGCGCTGATGTCGCCGGTGGTTGCCGCTGCCGCCCTGGCATCGGGAGCGAGCGCGCCGAGCCTCGCACGAGTCCTCGGCCGCCCCGTGCAACGCCCGAGCGACGCCGTGACGCTTTCGCTCGGCATTCTCTTGATCGCGCTCGCCGTGCTTTCGGTGCAGGCGGCGCTGGGCCTCGTCTTCGACGCGCGCTACCGGGATTTTCCATTCGCGCCGCTCACGGCCGCGACAATTCCGCTGTTGCTCGCGCGCAAAGGAAAGCCCGCGATCAAAGGGAAAGTCCTGGCGACGTGGAAGCGGCGCTTGCAAGCCCCGGCGGCGGAGACCGCGGTGGCGGTCACGCTGGCAGCATCAGCGGTCTACATCGTTTGCAACGAAAGCTTCGCGAATTGGCAGGCGGTGTGGTTTTCGGGCGCTTTGCTCGCGCTTGCGTTTACTCTGCTGCAGGCGCAGGACGGGCCAAGCTGAGCATCAGCAGCGCGGCCGCAACGCCGGCAAGATTGGCATTGTGCAGCACCAGGCCGAATGCGGTCGCAGCAAGCGCCAGCGCGACCAACAGGATCGATGGCCGCAACAGATTGAGCAATGCCGCGCCGAGCGCGATCCAGCCGAACGCATAATAGTTGAATAGCACGATCACCAGGCGGAACGTTGCGCACAGCCAGGTGTTGAGGCCGGCCTGACAGGCGAGCGATACCTGCGCATACTCGATCGCGAGATACCGCAGATAGAGCGCCTCGCCGAGCGAGAGCAGGGCGAGCAGCAAAAGCCAATTGGTCTGGCGGGCGGTGGGCAGAAAGAGCTGGGATTGCATGGATCAGCGCACTATGCGCCGCGCACGCTTGGCGCACAACCTGCGGCTCACGGGACCAAGGGCGGAACCGCCCGCGCCCGCCCCCCGGGCGAATCGGTGCAAATGAGAGATTGCCAATTTCTGCGAAGTGGGTCGTTTTTGGTGACGGGGGCTGGTCGCGCATTGCACCTTTTCCGCCGCGGCGCACTCGGATATGACGGCGCCGGCGGCCGAAGCGCGCCGCGGAGGAGGTCCATTGGCGGTTGAACGTACCTGCCTTGCCATTGTGCTGGCGGCCGGCGAAGGCACTCGCATGCGTTCGACGCGGCCGAAAGTGCTGCATGCGATCGCCGGCCAGTCGCTCCTCGCCCACGTGCTCGATGCCGTGAACAAAGCAGGCGGCACCAAGACCGCAGTCGTGGTCGGGCTCGGCGCCGATGCGGTGGCGGCCGAAGCCAAACGGGTCCTGCCCGATGCCGAGATCTTCGTGCAGGCGGAACGGCGCGGAACCGCGCATGCGGTGCTGGCCGCGAAAGCCGCGATCGCGCGCGCGCCGGACGACGTCCTCGTGATCTTCGGCGATACGCCGCTCATCCGGCCGCAGACTTTGACTCGAATCCGCGGAGCCCTCGCCGAAGGGGCGGCGCTCGTGGTGCTTGGCTTTCGCCCCAAGGATCCTTCGGGTTACGGGCGGCTTGTGCTGAAAGGCGGCGAGCTCGTTGCCATTCGTGAAGAGCTCGATGCGAGCCCGGCGGAGCGCGCGATCGCGCTGTGCAACGGCGGCCTGATGGCGTTTGCCGGTCCGACCGCGCTCGCGATCCTCGAGCGAATTGGCAACGATAATCGTAAAGGGGAATACTATCTGACCGATGCCATCGCCATCGCTCGAGCGATGGGAGGAAAGGCTGTCGTGATCGAGACCGAGGAGGAGGACGTGCGCGGCATCAACACCAACGCACAGCTCGCGGACACCGCAGCGGTACTGCAGCAGCGCCTACGCAACGCGGCAATGGATGCGGGCGTAACCCTGATCGCGCCCGAGACGGTGTTTCTGTCGTCGGATACCAAGTTCGGTCGCGAGGTCGTGGTGGAGCCTTTCGTGGTGTTCGGACCCGGCGTCACGGTTGAAGACAACGCCGTGATCCGCTCCTTCTCGCATCTCGACCGCGCCCACGTGGGCAAAGGGGCGTTGGTCGGCCCCTATGCGCGGCTGCGCCCTGGCACGCGCCTGCAGGACGACGTTCACATCGGTAATTTCGTCGAGGTCAAGGAGGCGCTGATCGAGACCGGCGCCAAGGCCAATCACCTGAGCTATATCGGCGATGCGACCGTCGGCGCGGGCGCCAATGTCGGCGCCGGCACCATCACCTGCAACTACGACGGCGTCGCAAAGCACCGCACCGAGATCGGCAAAAACGCATTCATCGGTTCGAATTCGGCGCTGGTCGCGCCGGTGAAGATCGGAGACGGCGCTTATGTCGGCTCGGGTTCGGTCATCACTCAGGACGTCCCCGCGGATGCGCTTGCGCTCGGGCGTGGGCGGCAGGCGATCAAGGAGGGCTGGGCGCGGCGCCTGCGCGAACGCGTATTGCCGAGCAAGAAGCGCACGCCCGCAAAGTAGATGTCGACGAGCGCGTTAGCCTTAATTGTCACAACTTGAAAGCTATCTTGATTTCGTTTTTGACGTTCACGGCGAAGACATGCCCGTCGAGGTATAGTGCCGTGGCACCAGCTTAGGAGGCTGCCGCTCCCATGTGCGGAATTGTAGGCATTCTCGGACGTGAGCCGGTTGCGGGCTTGCTTGTCGATGCGCTCAAGCGGCTCGAATACCGGGGCTACGACTCCGCCGGCGTGGCCACGCTGGAGAGCGGGCAACTCGTCCGCCGGCGGGCCGAGGGCAAGCTGCGCAACCTCGAAGCTCGGCTCGCGCGGGAGCCGCTCGCCGGCACTACCGGCATCGGCCACACCCGCTGGGCGACCCACGGCCGCCCGACTGAAAGCAATGCGCACCCTCATGCCACCGAGCGCCTTGCCGTTGTTCACAACGGCATCATCGAGAATTTCCGCGAGTTGCGCGAGGAGCTGGAAAAGACGGGCGCGAAGTTCGGCTCGGACACCGACACGGAGGTGGTCGCCCATCTCGTGACGCGGGAGATGAAGAACGGCCGCTCGCCTGCCGACGCGGTGGCGGCTGCGCTGCCGCGGCTGCGAGGCGCATTCGCGCTCGCCTTCTTGTTCGCGGGAGAAAACGATCTCCTCGTTGGCGCCCGCAAGGGCTCGCCGCTCGCGATCGGCTATGGCGACGGTGAAATGTATCTCGGCTCCGACGCTATTGCGCTCGCTCCCTTTACCGACGCGATCTCGTATCTCGAGGATGGCGACTCGGCCGTACTTACGCGCAAGAGCGTCGAAATTCACGACGCCAAGGGCGGCAAAGTCGAACGTGCCGTGCTCAGATCGTCGGCCTCGGCTTTCCTCGTCGACAAGGGCAATTATCGTCACTTCATGGCCAAGGAGATTCACGAGCAGCCGGAGGTCGTCGGCCACACGCTCGCGCACTATCTCGATATGACGGCCGAGCGCGTGCGGCTGCCGGCTGAGCTACCGTTCGACTTTCGCGCGCTCGAGCGCGTCGCGATGTCGGCTTGCGGCACGGCCTATTACGCCGGGCTGGTGGCAAAATACTGGTTCGAGCGCTTTGCGCGCCTGCCGGTCGAGATCGACGTCGCTTCCGAGTTCCGCTATCGCGACGTGCCCCTGTCGGCAGGCGGACTGTCGATTTTCGTGTCGCAGTCGGGTGAGACCGCCGACACGCTCGCGACGCTGCGCTACGCCAAAGAGCACAAACAGCATGCGCTCGCGGTGGTGAATGTCCCCAGCTCGACGATCGCGCGCGAAAGCGACACGGTGATGCCGACGCTCGCCGGCCCCGAGATCGGCGTCGCGTCGACCAAGGCCTTCACGTGCCAGCTTGCGGTACTCGCCTGTCTTGCGCTGGCGGCCGGCCGCGCCCGCGGAGTGCTGTCCGAGGAGGAGGAGCGAGAGGTGGTGCGCGCGCTGATCGAGACCCCGCGCCTGATGGCGGAGGCGCTCGCGCTCGAGCCGCAGATCGAGCACTTCGCGCGCGATCTCGCCAAGAGCCGCAACGTCCTCTATCTCGGGCGGGGCACCAGCTTTCCGCTCGCGCTGGAGGGTGCGCTCAAGCTCAAGGAAATCTCCTACATTCACGCCGAGGGCTACGCCGCGGGCGAGCTCAAGCATGGGCCTATTGCGCTCATCGACGAAAGCATGCCGGTGATCATCATCGCGCCCCACGACCGCGTGTTCGAGAAGACCGTGTCCAACATGCAGGAGGTTGCAGCGCGTCAGGGCAAGATCATTCTGATCACCGATCCCGCGGGCGCCCATGATGTGCACATGGACTCGCTGTCCAAGCTCACGCTCCCGGCCGTACCCGCCGCGGTGACGCCACTCGTGTATGCCATCCCGGTGCAGCTGATCGCCTACCATACGGCGGTCGTGATGGGCACCGACGTCGACCAACCGCGCAACCTCGCCAAGTCGGTCACGGTGGAGTGATCAGGCTCGGGACTTTTGCGCATATCGCCGTGGTGTGAGCAGGCAGATAATCTCATTCGGGTGGACTTGATGTCGAAAAGATCGTGGCCGCATGAACCAGTTTGACCGCGATCCCGGGATCGTGCCGGAGGCCCCGCCCGTCGACGCGCCGCCCGAACTCGCCAGGCCGGGGCCATTTCATCACGGCCTCGTTAGCCGGCTACGGAATTATTTTCTGACCGGGCTGATCCTCGTCGCGCCGGCTTACATCACCATCAGCCTCACCTGGTGGTTCATCAATTGGGTCGATGATCTGGTGCGACCGTTCATCCCGCTCGCCTACCTGCCCGAGACCTATCTGCCGGTGAAGATTCCCGGCCTCGGCCTCATCATCGTGTTCGTCACGCTCACGCTGCTCGGCTTCCTGACGGCGAATTTCGTCGGCCGCAAGCTGGTCGAGGTCGGCGAGAACATTCTCAACCGCATGCCGGTGGTGCGGCCGATCTACAACAGCCTGAAACAGATCTTTCAGACGCTGTTTGCAAAAGGAGGTTCGAGCTTTCGGCGTGTCGGTCTGGTCGAGTTTCCCTCGCCCGACATGTGGTCGTTGGTTTTCCTGTCGAACTCAGCGAGCGCCGACATCGCGGCGCACTTGCCCGACACCGAGCACGTCGCGGCATTCATGCCCTGCACGCCCAATCCGACGACCGGTTTCTTCTTTTACGTGGCTCGCCGCGACATCATCGATCTCGACATCACGGTCGAGTCGGCGATGACGCTGCTGATGTCGGCCGGAATGGTGCAGCCCGGCGATCAGCAGAAGAAACTCGCGGCGCTGGCCGAGGCTGCGCAGGTCGCGCACGCGGCTCAGCCGAACCGTAAGGCCGCGCCGGCGAAATGAATCCTCTGCGTCGTGGGTGCCGCAACGTCCGGGTCGTCAGCCCGCCCGGATGAGCCGGATCGCCTCGTCGCGCTCGAATAGATAGAGCAGATGGCGCAGCGCTTGCCCGCGCGCGGACGCGAGCGTGGGATCGCGCGCCAGCATCAGTGCGGCGTCGTCGCGCGCGGCGCCGATCAGCTTGCCATGGGTCTCGATGCGGGCGACTCGGAAGCCCGGCATACCGGATTGCCGCGTGCCGAGAACGTCGCCTTCGCCGCGCAGCCTGAGATCTTCTTCGGCGATACGAAAGCCGTCTTCGGTCTCGCGCATGATGTTGAGCCTGGCCTTGGCGGTTTCGCCCAGCGGTCCCTTGTAGAGCAGGAGGCAGGACGAATGCTCGCTGCCGCGTCCGATCCGCCCGCGCAACTGATGGAGCTGGGCGAGCCCGAAACGCTCGGCGTGCTCGATCACCATGACGGTTGCCTCGGGCACGTCGACGCCGACCTCGATCACGGTGGTGGCGACGAGGAGCCGGGTCTCGCCGGCTGCGAAGCGCTCCATGGCGCGGTCCTTCTCGCCGCCCTTCATGCGCCCGTGCACGAGGTCGACCATGGCGCCGAAGTGTTCCTTGAGCGCGGCGAAGCGATCCTCCGCGGCGGCAAGATCGGTATTCTCGGTGACCTCGACCAGCGGACAGACCCAATAGGCGCGTCGACCTTCAGCGAGCGCGCGGCCGACGGCGCCGACCACCTCGTCGAGCCGGCTTTGAGGGATCACTCGGGTGTCGATCGGCTGGCGGCCCGCGGGTTTTTCGCGCAGTTCGGACACGTCCATGTCGCCGAAATAGGTGAGCACGAGCGTGCGCGGAATCGGCGTTGCCGTCATCACCAGCACGTCCACCGCCTCGCCCTTCTTGGCGAGCGCGAGACGCTGATGCACGCCAAAGCGATGCTGTTCATCAACGACGGCGAGCGCGAGGTCGCGGAATTCGACCTCCTCCTGGAACAGGGCATGGGTGCCGATCAGCACGTGGACGTCGCCGAACGCGAGCTTCGCGAGGATGTCGTCGCGCTCGCGTCCGCGCTCGCGACCGGTGAGGATGGCAACGTTGATGCCGGCGGCAGCGGCGAGTGGTGCCACGGTGTTGAAGTGCTGGCGCGCCAAAATTTCGGTCGGCGCCATCAGCGCGGCTTGCCGGCCGCCTTCGATCACGGCCGCCGCCGCCAGCAAGGCCACTACGGTCTTGCCCGCTCCTACGTCGCCCTGCAGCAGCCGCAGCATGCGCTCGGGCTTGCCGAGATCGGCGACGATGTCGGCGACGGCGCGCCCCTGCGACGGCGTGAGCGAATAGGGCAGCGCCTCGATCAGCTTCTTCCTGATATGTCCGGTGCCAGGCGTCGCCCGGCCGGCAGGCCGCCGCAGATGCGCCCGCACCAGCGCGAGCGCCAACTGACCGGCCAGAAACTCGTCGTAGGCCAGGCGCGACCACGCCAATCCTTCCGGCAGCAGATCAGCCGGCTCCGTCGGCCGGTGCAGGATGCGCAGCGCCTCGGTGAAGGATGGAAAGCGCTCGCGTGCAACCCAACTTGCCTCCTGCCATTCCGGCAAATCCGGCAAGCGCGTGAGCGCGGCATCGGCGGCTTTGCGCACCTGGTTGAGGCTCAGCCCCTCGGTCAGCGGATAGACCGGTTCGACCAGCGGCAGCTTCGCCAGATCCGCCTCGGCGACGACGCGGTCGGGATGCACCATCTGCCGCATATGATCGTAGAGTGCGACGGTGCCCGAGACGTAGCGCCGCTCCCCGACCGGCAGCAACTTTTGCAAGTAATCCTTGCGCGCATTGAAATAAGTCAGCGTGAGGTCGCCGGTCTCATCGCTGGTGTAGACCTGATAGGGCGCGCGCGGTCGATGCGGCGGCGGCGGCCGGTGGCGATCCACCGTGACCGCGACCGTGACGACGGTATCGGGCACCACGTCGCGCAATTTCGGCCGCGCCCGGCGGTCGATCGCGCCCGTGGGCAGGTGAAACAGGAGATCGATGACGCGCGCCGGCTGCTCGCGGCCGAACAGGCGACGATAGAGCCTCTCCAGCTGCGGCCCGACGCCGGTCAGCGTCGTCACCCCGGCAAACAGCGGATTGAGCCGGCTCGGCCGCATTCGAGATCCCACGCCTTTCGCCGCCGATGCTCGCGCGGCGCGGCGGGATAGGCAATGTGCTTAGGCGCTGACATCTTCCATTGGCATCGCTATATGACCTGCGCCCGGCCCGTCCGGGCTTTTGGCGTTGCGTCGCCAGCGGCGAGGAACCGATGACCGGCACGACACGTTCGAGCGCAGGACTGGATACGCGCCGGCGCAAGCTTTTGTTCCGTTGCTGGCATCGCGGCATGCGCGAAATGGACTTGATCATGGGACGCTTCGCCGACGCTGCTATCGAGCAATTGACGGCGGACGAGCTCGCCGAATTCGAGCATCTGCTGGAGGTGCCGGACCGCGAGCTTTTGGCCTGGATCATCGGCGAAGCCGCCGTGCCGCCTGATTACGACACCGCGCTGTTCCGCCGCTTGCGAGATTTCAACCGAAGGGGCGAGGGGGCAAGATGAGCGCGGTGCGCAATCCTGCCGAACTCCTGGTCCCTGGCCGCCCGCTCACGCTGGCAAGCGTCGCCGATGGCGCCGAAGGCCTTGTCATTGCCGATCTCGCCCGCGCGGTGGCGGCGCGCGCCGATGCGCCGGCGACGAGCGTCGTGGTCATCTGCCGCGACGGCCCGCGCATGGCCGCGCTCGCCCGCGCGCTCGATTTTTTTGCGCCTGATGTGACCGTCCACGAGTTTCCGGCCTGGGACTGTCTGCCCTATGACCGCGTCTCGCCGCACGCCGGCTTCGTCGCCCAGCGCATGACAGCGCTCTCCCAGCTCGTGCGTTTGCAAGGCCGCGACCGCCCGTCGGCGCTGCTGACGACCGTCAATGCCGTCCTTCAACGCGTACCGACCCGCGACTTCGTTGCGCGGCAATCGCTTTCGGTCGTGCCCGGCAACGTGCTCGCCATGGAGGGCATCACCGAATGGCTCGAGCTCAACGGCTTCGTGCGTGCCTCGACCGTACGCGAGCCCGGCGACTATGCGGTGCGCGGCGGCATCATCGACCTCTACGCGCCGGGCATGGTGGAACCGGTGCGGCTGGATTTCTTCGGCAACACGCTGGAAACGATCCGCAGCTTCGATCCTGAAAGCCAGCGCACGACCGACCAGTTGCGTGCGCTCGATCTGGTACCGGTGGCTGAATTCCAGCTCACGACGGAAACGATCCGGCGCTTCCGTCTCGGTTACGTGGCGGCCTTCGGCGCACCCACGCCCGACGATCTGCTTTACCACGCGGTGAGCGAAGGCCGGCGGCATGGCGGCATGGAGCATTGGCTGCCGCTGTTTCAGGACCGGCTCGATACGCTGTTCGATTACGTGACGGGTTCCTCGATCATACTCGAACCGTTGGCCGAAGACGCCGCCCGCGAGCGGCTCGGTCAGATCGAGGAACATTACGAGGCGCGCCGGCAAGCGCTCGCCCAGCGCGGATCGGGTCCGCCCTATAAGCCGCCGCCGCCCGACCGGCTCTACCTCGGCGAAGCCGAATGGCGTGCCCGGCTCGAAACCGCCGCGCTGGCACGGCTCTCTCCGTTCGCGGTACCGGAAGGGCAGGGGTCCCTCATCGACGCCGGCACCAAGCAGGGGCGCAATTTTGCCGTCGAGCGGGCCGAGCCCGGCCGCAACGTGTTCGAGGCGCTGACCCGGCACGTCGCGGCGCTCAAGGCGCAGGGCAAGCGCGTCGTCATCGCGCTTTGGAGCGAAGGTGCGCGCGAGCGCATGCGCCACGTGCTCGCCGACCACGGGCTTGCCGACCTGGTGCCGGTTCAATCGTGGCCGCAGGCGCTCGCGCTGGCGCCGTCGGAGGTCGCGCTCGCGGTGCTCGGGCTCGAAAACGGATTCGAAACCGCCGAGACGGCGGTGATCGGCGAGCAGGACATTCTGGGCGATCGCCTGGTACGGCCGCGCCGCGCCGCGCGCCGGGCGGAGAACTTCATCGCCGAGGTGACGAGCCTCGCCGCCGGCGATCTCGTCGTCCATGTCGACCACGGCATCGGGCGCTTCGTCGGGCTGCGCGCGATCGAAGCCGCCGGCGCGCCGCACGATTGTCTCGAAATCCACTATGCAGGCGGCGACAAATTGTTCCTGCCGGTCGAAAACATCGAGCTGCTGTCCCGCTACGGGGCGGAAGAAACCCAGGTTGAGCTCGACCGGCTCGGCGGTGGCGCCTGGCAGGCGCGCAAGGCGCGCATCAAGAGCCGCATCCGCGACATTGCCAACGAGTTGATCAAAATAGCGGCGGAGCGGCAGTTGCGCGAGGCGCCGCAACTCGCGGTCGGACACGGCCTTTACGACGAGTTCTGCGCCGGATTTCCGTATGAGGAGACCGAAGATCAGCAGGTGGCGATTGACACTGTGCTGGGTGAACTCGCCTCCGGACGGCCCATGGATCGGCTGATCTGCGGCGACGTCGGCTTCGGCAAGACCGAAGTAGCGCTGCGTGCGGCCTTCGTGGCCGCGATGAACGGAAGACAGGTCGCGGTGGTCGTGCCCACCACGCTGCTTGCACGCCAGCACACCAAAACCTTCGCCGAGCGGTTTCGCGGCTTTCCCGTACACATCGCGCAGGCCTCGCGATTGATCTCACCGTCGGAGCTGGCGCGGGTGAAGAAAAAGCTAGTCGAGGGCGGCGTCGACATCGTGATCGGCACTCACGCGCTGCTCGGCAAGACCATCAAGTTCCGTGACCTGGGTCTTGTCATCGTCGACGAGGAGCAGCATTTCGGCGTGGCCCACAAGGAAAGGCTCAAGCAACTGCGCGCCGAGATCCATGTGATCACGCTCACCGCGACGCCGATCCCGCGCACGTTGCAGCTCGCGCTGTCGGGTGTGCGCGATCTTTCGATCATCGCTTCGCCGCCGATCGATCGGCTCGCCGTGCGCACCTTCGTCGCCCCGTTCGATCCGGTGATCGTGCGCGAGGCGCTGCTGCGCGAGCGTTATCGCGGCGGCCAGGCCTTCTATGTCTGCCCGCGCATCGAGGATCTCGCCGGCGCCAAGGATTTTCTCGATAAGCACGTGCCGGAAGTGCAGGTCGCGGTCGCCCACGGGCAGATGCCCGCGACCGTGCTCGAAGACATCATGTCCGCCTTCTACGACGGCAAGTATGACCTGCTGTTGTCGACCACGATCATCGAATCCGGCCTCGACATTCCGACCGCCAACACGCTGATCGTGCACCGTGCCGACTGTTTCGGGCTGTCCCAACTCTATCAGTTGCGGGGGCGAGTGGGACGTTCGAAGCTGCGCGCCTATTCGCTGTTCACGTTACCGGCCGTGGGCAAGATTACGCCGCAGGCTGAACGGCGGCTCAAAGTGCTGCAATCGCTCGATACGCTCGGCGCCGGCTTCCAGCTCGCCTCCCACGACCTCGATATCCGCGGCGCCGGCAATCTCTTGGGCGAGGAGCAGTCCGGCCACATCAAGGAGGTGGGCTTCGAGCTTTATCAGCAGATGCTGGAAGAAGCGGTCACGAGCCTCAAGGCAGGCATCACCTCGCCGGTCGCCGACAAGTGGTCGCCGCAGATCACCATCGGAATGCCGGTGATGATTCCCGAGGACTATGTCGCCGACCTGCCGGTGCGCCTTGCGCTCTATCGGCGCCTTGCTGAAATCGAGGATGAGCGCGACATCGAGGCCTTCGCGGCCGAGTTGGTCGACCGTTTCGGGCCCTTGCCTGAGGAGGTCGAGCATCTCCTCCAGATTGTCGCGATTAAATTGCTCTGTCGGCGGGCCAATGTGGAGAAGATCGAGACCGGGCCCAAGGGTGCGGTGGTGTCGTTCCGCGACAACACCTTCGCCGATCCCGACCGGCTCGTCGCCTTTATCCGCGATCAGGGCCCGGCGGCGCGGGTGCGGCCCGACATGAAGGTTGTCTTCTTCGACGATTGGAAAGATCCCGAGGCGCGTCTGCGCGGAACCTCGACCATCCTGCGCAGCCTGGTGGCGCTGGCCCAGCCGGCCAAGGCGGCATGACGAAGCCACTCTTGCCGCGAGCGGCCGTGCGCGTCGTGCAGAGCGGCTTATTCGGCCGCCGGGCGGCTGGCGTATTCGTTCGCTGCGCGCTCGATCGCTTGCGCGAGATGTTCGGGGGTTTGCGCGCCCTGTACGGCAATGCGGCCGCCGAAAATGAAGCAGGGCACGCCGTCGATGCCTGCTTCCTTGGCAGCATTGGCCTCTCGCGTCACACGCTCCACGTCGTCCCCGCTCGCGAGGCGCGCGCGTACGCGGTCGGCATCGAGGCCGCATGCGGCCGCCGCCGCGACCAACACGTCTCGGTCCGTGAGATCGCCACCTTCGGTGAAATAGAGGTCCATCAACCGCTGCTTCATATCTGCCGCATGACCTATTTCGCCGCCCCACAGGATCAGGCGGTGGCAATCGAGCGTATTGGGCTGGCGCTTGATGTTGTCGAGGTTGTAGCTCAGCCCCTCCGCCGCGGCCGCCTGCGCGACGCGCTGCGCGATGCTGCGATAGCGCTCGGGTGAGCCGAACTTGGTGGTGAGATAGTCTTTCCGGCTGATGCCTTCGCGCGCCACCCATGGATTGAGGAAATAGGGCCAAAAGCGCACCTCGACGGCAGTGTCGGGCCGCAGCGCAATCGCCTTTTCCAACCGGCGCTTGCCGATGAAGCACCAGGGGCACACGACGTCGGAGACCATCTCGATTGGCAGGGCTGAGGTCATGGCGGGCTCCTCATGCGGACCTGCCAGACTAGGCTCGCCGTCACTCGGCGGCAACCTTGGGATGGCCGCCCAGGCGCGCCACCAGTGCGCTGACGTCGTCGGTGGCCCTGCGCGCGGCGAGGGTGATCGTCGGCTTGATCGCGCGACGGTCACCGCCCGGTGAGAGCATGGTGCGCCTCAGCACGCTCGCGATCCGACGCGCAACCAGATGGGCGCTGCGCAGATCGGTCTTGGTGAAGGCCGCGAGGATCGAACCGTCCTCTTCCCGGCAGGCGAAATCGATGCTGCGCACGAGGCGGCTGAAAAGTCGCGCGGCATCGACGTAGCCGCGGCGATCGGCGACGCCTTCGAAAGTGAAACGTGCAACGGAAAGCGCGCCGCCGGTCTCCTCGCTCTCTTGCACGGCGCGGCCGAGATCGCGCCAGAAAGCCTGCGCGCCGAGCAGGCCCGTGTCTGGATCGATGCCGCCCTCGCTCTCGAGCGATTTCAAAACGCGGGTGAGCTGGCCCTCGAACGCCTGCAGGCGGACGAATGGAAGGACGCGCTCGACGAGATGCATCGGATCGGCTTCGACGCGCACCAGGTTGGGCAGACGTTCGTCGTCGACCGCGGCATTGTCCAGCACGCCGACCGGCAGATCGCGAAAGCGCGCGCTCTCGGCGAGCATGGTCAGCAGTGCCCCGGCGACGCGTGGACCTAAGCCCTCACCGATGACGACGCCGTCTACGTCGCGCGCGTTGAGATAGCGGGCGGCGGTCTCGATGCTCAACGCCCCAATGAGGCCGATGCGTTCGCCGATCGCGACCGAAAGCGCGGGATATGAGCCGCCGCGTCCGACGCAGAGCACGGTGGCATCATCGAGCAGATCGGTCGGGGCGAACGCCGGTGCTCGCTTCTTTGCGCCTGCGGTGCGCGACCGCCGCAACACGGTGGCATGCAGGGTACGGATGCGCAGCGCGGAGCGCAGGCGTGCAATCAGCCGGTCGGTGGAATCGTCGAGCGCGATCGGCAATGCGCTCGGGATAGCGGGACTGCTGTTGCTCTCCACCAGCGCGATTACCGGCGTGACCGGCCCGCCGCGCGTCTCGATGCACTGGATCACCGCGTCCACGTGTTGAGGCGACGGCGTGCCTTGCGGGTCGGCGATGGCGAGAGCCACCGGCTGGATTTCGGCGATGGCTGCGGGCGCATCGGCCCAGCGCGTTTCGACGATCGGGAAGGCTCCTGCCTTGCGGAGCACATCGATCAAATCGGCCGCCGAATTCTCGGCGACCACCGCCATGGGACCCAGTAGCGCCATGAGAACAAGCCGTTGCGCGGGATGGACCCGCTACCTTAGGCGAGGGCTGTTAACGGCTCGTCAACAAAATCCCATGGTTCGCGGCGCGATGCGCCTACCCGCCGGCCGCTGCCAAGTCACCGAGAACGACGTTTCATGGCGCCTTCGGCTCGCGCCACCAGGTTTCGGGAAGATAGCCGTAGAGCGAGGTCGTCGTCGGTCGTCCGACCGTGGTCCAACGCGCGACCCACTGGGCAGGAAGATAAAACAGCGGGATGACGTAGAAACCGGAGATAAGCACGCGGTCGAGCGCGCGCACTGCGGCGACGAAATCGCCGCGGTCTTCTGCTTTCAGGAGCGCGGCGATCATCGCATCGACGGCAGGACTCTTGACGCCCATGTAATTGCGGGTCCCGGGCTGGTCGGCGGCGGCCGACCCCCAATAGAAGGCCTGCTCGTTGCCGGGCGACAGCGATTGGTCCCAACGGTTTTGGATCATGTCGAAATCGTAGATGAGGCGCCGCCCTTCATATTGAACCGCATCGACCAGGCGTACGCGCGCCGCAATCCCGGCCCGCTTGAGACTCTGCGAGAACAACAGCGCAAGCCGCTCCTCATCTCGCGCCGTCACCAAGATCTCGAACGTCAGCGGCCGGCCGCTCTTACGCTCGACCAGTGCGGTGCCGCGCAACTCGTAACCCGCGGCCGCGAACAGATCGAGCGCGCGCTTGAGTGTCACGCGGTCGCGGCCGGAGCCGTCGCTGACCGGCGGCGACCAGGTGCCGTCAAGCACGTCGGCGCGAACGGCTTCGGCGAACGGCGCAAGCAACGCTTTCTCCCGTTGATCGGCCGGCCGCCCATGGGACGACAGCTCCGAGCCATCGAAATAGCTGGCGCTGCGCTGATAGAGGTCGAAGAAATAGCTGTGATTGATCCATTGGAAGTCGAACAGCAGCGAGATCGCCTCGCGCACGCGAATGTCGGAGAAAACCGCTCGGCGCGTGTTGAACACGAAATAACTGCTGGCCTTCGGTACTCCGGTCGGCAGCGCCTCCTTGAGCACGCGGCCGTCGCGCACGGCGGCAAAATCGTAGGCGGTCTGCCAGCGGCCCGGATCGTGCTCGTTGCGAAGGTCGTAGAGACCGCGCTTGAACGCTTCCAGATGCGTATTGGCCTCGCGGTAGTAATCGAAGCGGACCTCGTCGAAGTTCCACAGGCCGCGATTGATCGCAAGGTCGCGGCCCCAATAATCGGGATTGCGCTTAAGCGTGACGCTTTTGCCGGGGTCGACTTCGCCGACGATATAGGGGCCGGTCCCCAGCGGCGCCTGGAAGGAAGTCTCCTCGAATGTCTCGGGCTTGACCGCGTGCTTTGCGAGCACCGGCATCAGTCCGAGGATGAGCGCAAGCTCGCGGTCGTCACTGCCGGAGAGATCGAAGCGCACCGCCTGTTCGCCGAGCGCTTCGGCCTTGGCGACCTTGGCGTAATAGGTGCGATGATTCGGCCGGCCTTTGTCGCGCAGAAGCTGCCACGAGAAGATGATGTCCTCGGCGGTGACCGGTTTGCCGTCGGAGAACTTCGCGGCGGGATCGAGGTGGAAGGTGACGTAGCTGCGTTGGGCGTCGGTCTCAATCGCGCGCGCGATCAACCCGTAAAGCGTAAACGGCTCGTCGTAGCCGCGCGCCATCAGGCTCTCGATCACGTAACCACGGATCGACGGCGGCGCGATGCCCTTGACGATCAGGGGATTGAGGCTGTCGAAGGTGCCGAGCACGCCCTGTACCAAGCGGCCGCCCTTGGGCGCGGCGGGATCGGCATAGGGCAAGCGAGTGAAGCCCTCGGGCAGCGCCGGCTCGCCGTGCATGGCAATGGCGTGCCGGGCCTCGGCGGCGTGTGCCTGGCGCAGCGCACCGGGGGTGCCGCAAATGGCGAGGGCGAGCAGCAAGACGCTGCACGCCGCGGCACGGTTTCGCGGCCCGCGCGGGCGGATAAGAGGAACGCAAAGAGGCAAGCTCACGGCGGCAATGCGACTCGGAGATTTCGGCAAGTACTTCCACCAAATAGGTCAAGCCGCGGCAGCTTGGCTTGGATTTGAAGCCAGTCGCGGCCTTTGTCGCGATCTTTCGTACCATAACGCGGCGGCGTTATGGCTTTATCGAAGGGTTGAAATGGGCTATCACGCCGCTAGCCGGCGTCACGCTCTTGCCGCATTTGGTGCCGACACAGCCTTAATATGGGGCAGCCGTTCCGGCGCGGGACGCTGGGAGAACGGTCAGCAAGAGGATCTGTCGATGGATCATCGGTTGGTTTCTGCGCCGGCCCGGCCGGCCGCATGCGCGTTCGCCGTCGCGGCGGCAACGGCCATGCTCACCGCATTGATCGGCTCCGCGGCCTTTGCTCAAGCTCCGCCGGCAACCCCAGCGCCTGCGGCACCCAAAGCCGCCCCCAAGGCGGCGCCCAAGGCGGCGCCTGCACCGAAACCGGCTGAGGCTCCAGTCCCACAAGCGCAGCAGGGGCAGGGGCAGGCGCAGGCGCAGGCCGAGCAGCCGCAGCTCATCTTTTCACCTTGGACCAAGTTCTGCCTGAAGGGCCAAGAGGCGAATGCCAAGCAGGTGTGCTTCACCGGCAAGGACGGCCGTGTCGAATCGGGCATGCCGGTGGTCGCGGCCGTGCTGATCGAGCCGGAAAACGAGCCGAAGAAAGTGCTTCGCGTGACCTTGCCCCTGGGTATGTCAATCCAGCCCGGCACCCGGGTGATCGTCGACAACGGCCAGCCCATGACTGGGCCTTACGTCATCTGCTTCAATAATGGCTGCATGGCGGACTATGAAGCGAGCGGCGAACTGATCGGCAAGTTGAAGAAAGGGCAGGGCCTGGTCATTCAAGGGATCAATGGCGCCGGCCAGGCCATCAGCCTCGTGGTTCCGCTCACGGATTTCGCCAAGGCTTATGACGGTCCCCCCACCGATCCCAAGAAGTTCGAGGAACAGCAGAAGCAGCTGCAGGACGAATTGCAGAAGCGGGCCGAGGAGGCACGCAAGAAGCTCGAGAGCCAGCCGCAAGCACCCGCGGCACCCCAGGCAGCGCCCACAAGGTAACACAGGCGGACAAACTGGAAGAGATCGAGGCGCGCCTTGGGCGCGCCTCTTTGTTGTGAGCAGCGAGCATGTCATACCGCCCGCCAATGAAATGCCGAGTCATATTCGCTCCGCGGATGGTTGGTCTTGGGCTTGGTGCGCTTGCCGCGATGGCTGTGGTGATCGTCGGCACATCTCATTGTGTTGCCCAGCAGGGCGCTCCGAAAGCGCAACCCAAGGCAAAGCCGAAGGCAGCCCCGGCTCCGACCCCGACCCCGCAGGCGCAACAGGGCGGACAGCCCGATTTGACCTACTCCTTCTGGACCAAGATTTGCCAGAAGGGGCCGGAGGCAAATGCCAAGCAGGTTTGCTTCCTCGCCAGGGACGCTCACTTGGAGTCGGGCATGCCGGTGGCCCTGGTGGTGCTGGTCGAGCCGGAAGGAGAAGCGAAAAAGCTCCTGCGCGTCACGTTACCGCTTGGCGTATCGCTTCAGGCCGGCACTCGTGTGATCATCGACAGTGGCCAGCCGCTCACCGGTCCCTACTTGATCTGCCTCTCCAACGGTTGCATGGCCGAGTACGAGGCCAGCAACGAGCTGGTTACCAAGATGAAGAGCGGTCAAACTCTGCACGTGCAAGGCATCAATGGATCGGGTCAACCCATCAACATCCCCATGCCGCTGTCCGATTTCGCCAAGGCGTATGATGGGCCGCCCATCGATCCTAAAGAGTTAGAGCAGCAGGAAAAGAAATAGGTGACGCAAGCCACGCCGGCGACCGATGCCAAACGCGTGCTCGAGCAGTAGCGGGAAAATCTGCGCAGGCGCGAGCAAAAACGACACCTTGCAGCCTCGACTGCCTCCATGGGTCAATGCAACAGTGAATTGCGGGGCCGGTAGCTGCCCTTCTCGTCCTGCTCGAACACCTCAGCGACCTGCGGATGGCGCACAGGTTCGCCGGACGTATCCGGCAACAGATTCTGCTCGGAAACATAGGCGATGTATTCGGTCTCCGCGTTCTCCGCGAACAGATGGTAGAACGGCTGGTCCTTGAGCGGGCGAACCTCCGCGGGGATCGACTGGTACCATTCCTCCGTATTGTTGAACTCGGGATCGATATCGAACACGACGCCGCGAAACGGAAACAGGCGGTGGCGAACCACCTGACCGATCTTGAATTTGGCGTTGCGCGTCTTGCTCATGCTCAAATCGACATAATCCAGGTTTGCGAGCCACACCAGGGGTTCAAAAGCCGTAGCGCGCCGCCCCCTCCGGGTCCTTGGCCGCAACCGAGCGGGCGAGATCGATCATGACCTTGGCCTGCTTCCAAGTCGCATCGTCTTGCATTTTGCCGTCGATCATCACCGCGCCGGTGCCGTCAGGCATGGCCTCGATGATCTTCCTGGCAAAAGCAACCTCCGTCGGATCGGGCGAGAACACGCGCTTGGCGATCGGCACCTGGCTCGGATGGAGCGTCCAGGCCCCCACGCAGCCCATCAGGAAGGCATTGCGGAACTGCGTTTCGCAGGCCTGCGCGTCGGAGAAATCGCCGAATGGGCCGTAGAACGGCTTGATGCCCGCCGCGGCGCAGGCATCGACCATCTTGGCCAAGGTGTAGTGCCAGAGGTCCTGCTGAAACGCGGCGCGCGGTCCATCCCCTGGGGTGGCGTCGGCGAGAACTTTGTATTGCGGATGTCCGCCGCCGACACGCGTCGTCTTCATCGCACGCGAGGCGGCAAGATCGGCCGGGCCGAGGCTGATGCCGTGCATGCGCGGCGACGCCACCGCGATATCGGCGACATTGTCGACGCCTTCGGCGGTCTCCAGAATGGCGTGGATCAGGATGGGCTTTTTGATCGCGTGCTTCGCTTCCAGCTGAGCGAGGAGCTGGTCGAGATAGTGGATATCCCAGGGTCCTTCGACCTTGGGCAGCATGATCACGTCGAGCCTCTCGCCCACCGCGCCGACGATCTCGATCACGTCGTCGAGTAGCCAAGGCGAGTTGAGTGCGTTGACGCGCGTCCACAGGCCGGTTGCGCCGAAGTCATTGGCTTTTGCCATCGCGATGAAGCCCGCGCGTGCTGCCTGCTTGGCGTCAGCGGGAATTGCGTCCTCGAGGTTGCCGAGCACCACGTCGACCTCCGCGATCAGCTCCGGCACTTTGGCACGCAGCTTCTCGATGTGCGGTGGCACGAAATGGATCATGCGCTCGAGCTTCACTGGCACCTCGCGCAGCGGCGCTGGCGCGCCGGTCGCCAGCGGCTTGAAGAAGTTGCGCGGGAGCTTCATCTGCCTAATGCCTCGTCTCAAACGGGGTGTTCTCGACTACGGTATGAAGGAACGCCCAGGTCCCGCCAAGCGCTTTTACAAACAAGCGAGGAAGTGGATGAGCGCAAATGCGGCAGCGCGGCTGCTTGAGCGCGAGGGGAAGTTGTTGCTCTGTGCGGGGTTGCCGTTGAAAACCGCAAGCTCCCGGCTGCGACCCATGATTTTGCGGTCAGGCGCTACTGCGGCGGGATATTGGCTTGCCTGATCACCTTACCCCAGAGTTCCGTCTCCTCGGCGAAGAATTGCGCCGCCTCCCTGCGGCTTTTGGTGACGGGCTCCATCTGAATTCCGCGCGTCTTTTCGGCTACGTCCGGCCGAGCGAGGATTTCGATCAAATCGCGATTGATCTTGTCGGCCAAGACCGCAGGCGTCTGCGGCGGCGCGACCATGGCGTACCAGGTGACAGCGCGATAGCCCGGCAAGCCCGACTCGGCAACGGTGGGAACCTCCGACAATTCCCGCACGCGCTCCGTCGTGCCGACCGCCACGATCTTGACCTTACCATCGCGATGGAGCGCAAGCGAAGTCGTCGGCGTATCGAACATCATATCGACGTGTTCCGCGATGAGATCGTTGAGGGCTTGGCTCAACCCTCGATACGGGATCTGCGCCGTCTTGATGCCGGCGAGCATTTCGAGCTGGACGGTCGACAGATGCCCGACCGAGCCAAGGCCCGGCGTCGCGGAGGTGATCTTGCCCGGATTGGACTTGGCACGCGCGATCAGGTCCGCAACCGTCGAAGCCTCGAAGTTCTTGCGCAGCACGAGCACGTAAGGACCCGTTGCCAGCAAGGCGATCGGGACCCAACGCGCCGGGTCATAACCCATCTCTTTGTAGAGAAAAGCGTTGGTCGCGATCGGACCGGGCGAAGCCAGGAGCAGCGTGTAGCCGTCCGGGGTTGCGCGCGCGACCTCGGCGGAGCCGATATTGCCGGCCGCGCCGCCGATATTCTCCACGATTGCCGTTTGACCCCATTTGCGGCTGAGTTGCTCGGCGAGCAAGCGCGCGAGCGTGTCGGTGCCGCCGCCGGCAGGGTAGGGCACGACGATCCGTACCAGCCGCGTGGGATAAGCCTCCTGCGCGCGGCTTGCTTCGCTTGGCAGGAGGAGGGCGAGCGCCGCCAGCGCCACAAGACCGACCTTGATCCGTCGCATCGGCGGCTTTCCCCGCGCCCCCTGGACGCTCAAAGGAGCGGCACAATGCTAGTTGAGGGGAAGCCTCGACGCCAGCGCGAGCCGACATGTGGCTTGCCCTGTGTTAGAGACGTGAAGACATCTTGGGGATGACCGTTGCTGATCAAGGACACTCAGGATTTGGTCGCGCGGGCTCGCGCGCTCGCGCCGATGGTCGAGGCCGCCGCCGGCCGCACCGAAAAGGAGCGGAAGATTCCGGCGGATGTCTTGTCGGCGATGCATGCTTGCGGCCTGTTCCACATGCTGCTGCCGGTGTCGCTCGGTGGCGGCGCCGTCGATCTCGTCACCTTCAATCAAGTTGTCGAGGCGCTCGCGGCGGCCGATGCAAGCCCGGGCTGGTGTCTTGCACAGGCGGCCGCGAGCTCGCACGCGGCCGGATTTCTCGACCCGAAAGTTGCGCGCGAGGTCTTTGGGGCACCCGACGCGCTGATCGCGTGGGGGCCGCCCGCGGGAGTGGCCAAGGCCATCGCCGTCGACGGCGGCTACCGCGTCACCGGCAAATGGCGATTTGCGAGCGGCAGCGCCAACGCCACCTGGATGGGCGGGCATTCGACGGTTTTCGAAACCGCGGATAAGCCGCGCCGGGATGCAAAGGGCAATGCGATCAATCGCACCGTGCTCTTCCGCCGCGAGCTGGCGAACATCAAGGACACCTGGCACGTCATCGGGCTGCGCGGCACCTCGAGCAACGACTACGAAGTCAGCGATTTGTTCGTGCCGGAGGAATACACCACGTGGCGCGACTCGGTCTCTGACCGGCGCGAGCGCGGTCCGCTCTACAACATTCCGATGCTCACCCTCTATGGCGTGGGGTTTTCCGGCGTGGCTCTCGGCATCGCCGGTTCGTGTCTTGGCGCCTTCATGCAGCTCGCGCAGACCAAGGCCTCCGGCGGGGGAGTGGGCTCGACCGCCGTGCTGCGCGACAACGCGGTGATCCAGTCGCGCGTCGCGCGGGCCTGCGGACGGCTGGAATCGGCGCGGGCATTTCTCCTGCAGATGTTGCGCGAGATTTGGACAGCGTCGGCGGGCTCCGGCGCCCTTTCGCTCGAGCAGCGCGCGCGCCTGCGTATCGCCATCACCGGCGCGATGGAGGCGGCCCGCAAGGTGGTGGACTTCGCCTACCGCGCCGCCGGCACGACCGCAATTTTCGAAGGCAGTCCTTTCGAGCGCCGGTTCCGCGATCTGCACACCTTGCTGGCGCAGGGGCAGGCGCACCTGTCGAATTTCGAATCGGCGGGGCAAGCGCTGTTCGGAATCGAGCCCGCGCAGAGATTGTAGCCCTACAGCGTTTCGCCGCGCATGAGCCGCGGCCGGGCGGCCCACGGCATGACGCCTTCGCGCATGATCGCTCGGCGCAGCGGGCCTATGCGATCCGTCAGAAACAGGCCGGCCGCGCGCGCGCTCTGCAGCGGCAGGAAATCAGAAAGCAGGCTGCGATTGAGGAGGTCGACGGCCAACATGCGGCTCGTCGCATCGGCGCGGCGCATGCGATCGTAGCGGTCGCTCACCTCCCCGACATCGTGCCCGTCGCGATGGGCGGCGACGACGAGTTCGCCGATGGTCGCAGCGTCGCGCAAACCGAGATTGAGACCTTGCGCGCCGATCGGCGCAATGACGTGCGCGGCTTCGCCGATGAGTGCCACTCGGCCGGCGCCGAACCGGACGGCGGTTTCCACCCTCAGCGGGAAAACGCCGCGAGGCGCCTCGACTTCGATCTTGCCCAGCATCGAATGCGAGCGGCGTTCGACCTCGGCCGCCATTTCCGTGTCGGACAGCAGCGAGAGCCTGGCGACCTCGGCCGGATCGACCACGAACACCAGGCTCGAACGTCGTCGCGGGAGCGGCACCAGCGTGAAGGGACCAGCCTCGGCGTGGAATTCAGTCGAGGTGTCGTGGTGGGGGCGGCTATGACGGAGGTTGAAGGCGAGCGCGGTCTGCGGGTAGCTGCGGCCCCGCATGTCGATGTTGGCGGCGGCCCGACACAACGAGTGCCGTCCTTCGGCGCCGATCGCCAGCCGCGCTGACAGCGCGGCGCCACCGTTGCAGCGGATCGTCACTTCCTCATCGGCGATTTCGACCGCGACGGCTTCATCTTCGATACGCCTAAGCGCGGCAAGTTCGCGGGCGCGCGCTTCCAGCGCGGCGACGAGAAACCGATTTTCGACGTTGTAACCAAAAGCATCGAGGCCGATCTCGCTCGCGGCAAAGCAAACTTCCGGTGCGCGCACCAGCCGCGGGGTGTCGTCGACGATCCGCATCACCCGAAGCGGCGCGGCATGCTCGTGGCAAAGTCGCCAGACCCCCAGCGCGTCGAGCGCCTTGACCGACCCTTCGAGCAAGGCGCTGGTGCGAACATCTGACGCAGTGGGCGACCTAGCGACTAGCGCGGTCTCGACCCCAGCCGACGCGAGCGCGATCGCGGCCGTCAGGCCCGCCGGCCCGGCGCCGACGATCGCCACTTCCGCGGTCAAATGGTTCATGCCGTCTCCACTCAGTCCAGGCCGTCATCCCCACGGCATCTCCCCGTGAAAACCCGGCCGACGATGCGATAACTCCAATTTGGGAACTTGGCGCCGTCGTGCATTGTCGGACCTTCGATATCCGCCCATCCGCGGGGGCATGACAACGGCTAGCAAGACCGTATGATGACTGCGCGGGTCAAGGCCCGCGCGTGACGATCGAGGATGGCATGTTCATCCGCGCCCGCGCCTTCGCGGTGCACGTTTTCACCGCCGCAGGCGCGGCGCTCGCGCTCGCCGCGCTGATCTACGCGGTGCGTGGCCAATGGCCGGCGATGTTTTTGTGCCTAGGCATCGCGCTCATCGTCGACGGCGTCGACGGCAGCATCGCGCGTTGGCTCAAGGTTGCGGAAGTGCTTCCGCGCTGGTCGGGCGATGTGCTCGATCTTGTCGTTGATTTCGTCACCTATGTGTTCGTTCCGGCCTACGCGATAGCCGCCGGCGGGCTGCTGCCGCAGCCGCTCGCGTTGCCGGCGGGCATCGTGGTCGTGGTCACGGGCGCGCTTTATTTCGCCGACCGGGAGATGAAGACCGCGGACTATTTCTTTCGCGGCTTTCCGGCGCTCTGGAACGCGGCCGCGTTTTATCTATTTCTGCTCAAACCCGCGCCGCCGCTCGCCGCCGCCATCGTCGTCGCGCTGGCGGTGCTGACCTTCGTGCCGTTCAAGTTCCTGCACCCCTTGCGAGTTGCGCGGCTGCGGACACTGAACATCGCCGCTTTGATCTTGTGGTCGTTGCTCGCGCTGGTCGCCGTGCTGCACGATCTCGCCCCGGGACCCTGGGTCGCAGGCGGCCTGGTGGCGATCGCCCTATATTTCCTCGGCGTCGGGCTGACCGAGAAACGCTGAATGAACGTGCTGCCGCTGCTGACCGACCCAAATGCATGGGCCGCGCTCGTCGCGCTGACCGCGCTCGAGATCGTGCTCGGGATCGACAATCTCGTGTTCATCTCGGTCCTCACCGCACGGCTCGAGGCGGACAAGGCACGCCGCGCCCGCCAAGTGGGTCTGTCACTCGCATTCATCTTCCGCGTGATCATGCTCGCCGGGCTCACTTGGCTGATGGGTCTCACCGCGCCGCTCTTTACCGTTTTCCGCATGGCAATATCCTGGCGCGACATCATCCTGATCGGTGGCGGCCTGTTCCTCATCGCCAAGGCGACGTACGAAATCCACAACGAGGTGGAGTCGCGCGAAAGCGCTACCGCGGCGACCTCGAGCAAGCGGGCATTTGCCTGGATCGTGGTCCAGCTCGTTGCCATCGATCTGGTATTCTCGCTCGATTCAATCATCACGGCGATCGGGATGGCGGAGCACCTAGAGGTTATGATCGCCGCCGTGGTCATCGCCATGATCGTGATGTATGCGGCGGCGGCGCCGGTCGGCGCGTTCATCGCCGAGCACCCCACCACGAAAATGTTGGCGCTCGCCTTCCTCGTGCTGATCGGCGTCGCATTGGTCGCCGACGGCTTCGAGTTCCATATTCCGCGCGGATATATCTATTTCGCCATGGCGTTTGCCGGCGCGGTGGAGGCGTTCAACGTCATGGCAAAGCGCAACCGGCGGCGTCCGCCGCGGATCTGACGGCTTGATCCACAGGCTCTGCTGAGAGACATTGCCGCCGCCGGGCCGGTTTGCGGCGCGTGCAAGTCGAGCAGGGAGTGCAGCAATGGTCGCAGCGGTGCGAGTACACAAGACAGGCGGTCCGGACGTGCTGACCTACGAGGACGTTCCCGTGGCGGCGCCGGGTCCCGGCCAGATCAAGATCAGGAACCACGCCAGCGGCGTCAATTTCATCGACACCTATTTCCGCAGCGGCATGTATCCCTCGCCGGTCGGGCTGCCGTTCGTCTCCGGCAACGAGGGGGCGGGCGAAGTCCTCGCCGTCGGGCCCGGGGTCAGCGACATCAAGGTCGGCGATCGCGTCGGCTATGTGTCGGCGCTCGGGGCCTATGCGGCCGAGCGGCTGCTGCCGGCCGAGCGGGCGGTGAAGCTGCCGGACAAGATCAGCTACGAACAGGCCGCCGGCATGATGCTCAAAGGCATGACGGTGCAGTATCTGGTGCGGCGTACCTATAAGGTGCAGAAGGGTGACAACGTGCTCATCCATGCCGCCGCCGGCGGCATCGGTCTCATCGCCTGCCAGTGGGCGAACTATCTCGGCGCCAACGTGATCGGCACCGTCGGTTCGAAGGACAAGGCCGAACTCGCCAAGAAAAACGGCGCCCACCACGTCATCCTCTACCGCGATGAAGATTTCGCCGCCAAGGTGAAGGAGATCACCGGCGGCAAGTTGTGCCAGGTGGTTTATGACGGCGTCGGCAAGGAAACTTTTCCGGCCTCACTCGATTGCATCAAGCCGCTCGGCATGTTCGTAAGCTTCGGCTCAGCGTCCGGACCGATCGATGCCTTCAACATCAACATTCTGCAGACGAAAGGATCGCTGTTCGCCACCCGCCCGACGCTCAACACCTACGTCGCCGCTCGCGAGGACTTGCTCAAGACCGCAAACGACCTGTTCGACGTGGTGGCGCGCGGCGCGGTCAAGATCCCCGTGAACCAAAAATACCCGCTGAAGGACGCGCAGAAGGCGCACCGCGATCTCGAAAGCCGCCATACCACGGGATCGAGCATTCTGCTGCCGTGATCGGCGGCGCGCCGATCGCGGCGCGCTCAGCCGATCAACCCAGCAACGCGCGCGAAGGCCGCGTGGTCGTCCACTCCAGGAGCGAGGCGTGGAATTCCCACCACGTCGATCGCATCGGCAAATCGCTCGACCGTTGCGATCGTCTCCTCGAGCGACGCGGCGCTGCCTTCGCTTTCGCTGACGACGACCGCCGCGATGTCGAGATTGCGCCGCGCCATGACTTCGAGCGCTGACAAGGTGTGGCTGATGGTGCCGACATAGCTCCCGGCCACCAAGATTGCCGGGATACGCAACACCGACATCAGGTCCAGCACCGTGCGGCGGTCGTCGAACGGCACCATGATGCCGCCGACGCCCTCGATCAAAAGCACGCCGCGGTTTCCAGCCATTGAACGGCGGCAAAACTCGACGACGTCCTGGAAGACGATGAGGCGACCCTCGCGCCTGCCCGCCATGTGGGGCGAGAGCGGCGCCTTGAACCGCCAGGGCGAGATGCGCTCGACCTCCTCCAATGCGACGGGGCGTCCAAGTGCCGCGAGCAGCATGGCCGGATCGCTGCCCTGCCATGCGCTAGGATCGAAGCCGCTGACAATCGGCTTGATGGCGGCGACCGCGCCGCCGGCGCCGCGGATATGCCGGATCAAGCCTGCGGTCACGAAGGTTTTGCCGATGTCGGTTCCGGTCGCGGTGATGAAGACAGCGGTCATTGCGCTTCGATGACGCTTGCCGGAGCATGCGCAAGAATGCGCGTGCGCACGACTTCGGCCAGCCGCTCGATCTCGTCATCGGGATGCTGCGCGGTAAAGGTCAGCCGCAGTCGCGCGGTCCCGGCCGGCACGGTCGGAGGCCTGATGGCGACGACGAGGAAACCGTCATCTTCCAAGAGGCGCGACGCTTTCAGCGCCGCCTCGGCCTCGCCGAGGAGGACTGGGACGATGGGACTGACCGGCTCCGGCAGCCCGGCGCCGCGCGCAAAAGCCTTGGCCTTTGCGACGGGAAGGGCGGCGTAGGCGGGTTCGCGCTCGATCACGTCGAGCGCCGCGATCGCGGCCGCGACGATTGCCGGCGGAAGTCCGGTTGAATAGATCACGGTGCGCGCGCGGTTGCGAATGAGGTCCACGACCGCGGCGGAAGCGCAAATATAGCCGCCATAGGAACCGAGCGCTTTGGAGAGCGTGCCCATCTGCAGCGGGACATCGGCCTTCGTCCCCCCGAGGAAATTTGAGCCGCGGCCGCCCCCCACTACGCCGAGACCATGGGCATCGTCGGACATGAGCCAGGCGTCGTGGCGCTGCGCCAGCGCCGCAAGCCCATGCAAGGGCGCGATGTCGCCGTCCATCGAAAAGACGCCGTCGGTGGCGATCAAGGCGTGCCGGTGACGGCGGCGTAGCTGCGCGAGCAGCAATTCCACGTGTCCCACGTCCGCGTGGCGAAACGGCACGACGGCGGCCCGCGCGAGCCGCGCGCCGGCCCACAGGCAGGCATGGGCCAGCTCGTCGATCAGAACGAGGTCATCGGGGCCGATCAGCGCGGGGATGATGCCGAGATTGGCGAGATAGCCGGAGCCGAAGACGCAGGTTGCCTCCGTCTCTTTGAGCCGGGCAAGCCGCGCTTCCAATTCGCTGAACAAGGGATGATTGCCGGTCACGAAGCGGGAGGCGCCTGCACCCACACCATGGACGCGCAATGCCTCGATGGCCGCCTCCTTGACGGCTGGGTGATGGGTCAGGTTGAGGTAATCGTTGCAGCAAAACGACAACAGCCGGCGGCCGTTGCGCAGCAGCCAAATTGCCGTCACCCGGGTAGTGTCGACGAGCGCACGGCGTAGACTGCTGCGTTCGAGTTCGCCGAGCTTGGCGGTCGCGAATTCATCGAGTGAACGCATCCTCGCATCGACCTCGACCCGTCATGCCCGTAAGCTTTGCATTGAAAGCGCCGAATGTCTCGAAAAAACGGAGAGCAGGGAGCTTCGCGGCCGGCGTGGTATGAGGCCGGGCTCGCTCACGTCTGGCTGCCCTATGCGCAGATGAAGACGGTGCGAGCGCCGCTGCCTGTGGCTCGCACCCATGGCTGTCGCATCGAGCTCTGCGATGGACGCGAGCTGATCGACGGGATCGCGTCCTGGTGGACCGCCTGTCACGGCTATAACCACCCTCACATCCGCAAGGCGATCGAGGACCAGCTCGCGCTGATGCCCCACATCATGTTCGGGGGGCTTGCCCACGAGCAGGCGCTCACGCTCGCCCGTCGACTTGCGGCACGCATCCCGGGCGATCTGACTCGCGTCTTCTTCTCGGAGTCGGGCTCGGTCGCCGTCGAAATCGCCATGAAGATGGCGGTGCAGTTCTGGCTGAACCAGGGCGTGGGCAAGCGCAAGAAATTCCTTGCCTTCAAAGGCGGCTATCACGGCGACACGACCGGGGCGATGGCGGTCTGCGATTCCGAAGACGGCATGCATGCGCGGTTCCGCGGCCTGTTGCCCGAGCACTACATCGTCGAGCTGCCGCAGAGCGAGGAGAGCGTCGCGGCCTTTGCGTGCCGTCTCGAGCGACACGCCGAGGAGCTCGCGGGCGTCATCGTC